>Ga0209630_10001928_pt1 | contig 21062 bp, 18 predicted proteins | sample COG_01_FD_184745 | JGI IMG/M metagenome (GOLD analysis project Ga0209630, IMG submission 184745) | Pelagic Microbial community sample from North Sea - COGITO 998_met_01 (SPAdes) (version 2) | ecosystem: Environmental > Aquatic > Marine > Neritic zone/Coastal water | place: Helgoland, sampling... | reverse complement strand
ATTCTGTGTCTTAATCAGTCGCTAATATGGTCAGTTAACCTTGTCAAAAGTTTGTAGGGGTTACTGAGCCCAATCCAAATGAATTAAGTGCGCAAGGCTCACCCCGGGGAGGCCTGGACTAAGTGCCGCGCGCCTCGGACCTCGGGCCTCTAGTGTTGGGGTTGTGGATTCATTGGTAAGTTTAGTGTGAGGTAAAAAAATTAATTTGATTTTTATAAAAAGGGTTTATCAGTGCCTGCTGACATCCTTTTAAACCTGAATATGGATCGGAACTAAGATATACAGGAACCTTTTTCAATAATTTTAAATATTTTGGACGATTGTTTATAAAACTTTTATAAAAAGGGCTTTTTAAAAATAAAGTTGGTATTTTGGGAATAATACCTCCAGATATTATAAGTCCCCGAAAAGATCCGGTTGTTAGGACGCCATTTGCGGCAACAGTTCCAAGTGCTCCAAACATTATATTAACAGCTAACAGTGCGATAGTATTTCCAGCTAATGCCAAATTTCCGATATTTTCTGCTGAAAGCGTAGAGGGCTCTTGGTTTTTGTTTTTTAGCGCTGGACCTTTTTTTCGAGAGATTAAAAACCGGTAAATATTTTCTAGGCCTGGGCCACTTATAATACTTTCTGCTGAAACTGACCCATATTGGTTTTGAAGCCAAACTAGTAGTTCTATCTCTATGTTGTTGGTCGGAGGGAAATGTATGTGCCCTCCCTCAGCCTCGAGGGCTTTAAATGTTTTATTTATTGGAACTAAGGTTGATGACCCTAAACCTGTCCCAGGCCCGAGGACAAAAAGCGGAGCATTATGGTTTTCTACACCGTTAAAAATTTTATGAATATAGGACGTGGGTTCATTACACCATGTTTTAATATGCTTTTCATTGTTGTTTTGAAAATAGGGTATTTGAGAAAGAGCCTGCGCTGTGAAATCATTGAGACAAAGGATTTTCTCAGCACCCAAAAAGTTTTTAAGTGCGTCTTTTTTAAATTTCCAGTGATTATTAGTAAACACAACTTCATTTTGAGTAACTGGGGCAGCAACACAAAAACTAAGAGCAGTTGGAGATATTTTGTGCTTAGAGCAGTAATTTAAAACAGCATCCTCTATGGTTGAAAAGTCAGCCACCTTGTACGATTCGGGCTTAAGAAGAGTAGCGCTGGTGCCTTTAACAAAAGAAAACCTAACATTTGTTCCGCCAATATCTGCCAAAAGGGAAGTCATTTGCACCTCAAAACCATAAATATTTTTATTGACCCTTAAAGTGTTCGATAAAATAAATAAACCTCGCATAGAGAGTTTTTAAAAACTGTTTTTGAAAAACTCTCTATCCAATGCCGCAATTCTCTAGGGGATATTATATAAGGTTATAAGTTTTCTGGTTTGGTAGGAAGGTTAATTGTTGCTGAAAAAATATTCTCCAACTTTACTAATTTTAATGTTCCACCATGTTTTTTTGCAATATTTTCAACAATTGAGAGACCAAGGCCTACCCCTTGGAATTTACCAGAGTTTCTACCTCGTACAAACGGAGTTATTAATTTTTCTATGTCTTCCTTCGCATTTGTTGAGGGACTTTTAACCACTATATTAACAGTTTTTTTGTTTATATTAAGAGAGACCTCCGCTCTACCTCCATATTTAAGAGCATTCTCTATTAAATTTTCAATTGCACGCCTGATTGAATTTGGTTGGATCAGAATAAAGAACTGGCGCTTTTCAGATTTATCTAATCGAAGTTTTCCTCTGGTTCTAGGAATAATTGAAACATTGGTAGTTTGCCACTCTAAGGGTTGAGGTTCAAAAAAGCTAACCGCTTTACTGAGGTCCTGGTAGTCAAGCACAATCGCCTCAACATGGCTGCGAAGTGACACCCGGCTTCGCGGCTCATTTTCCATTTCATTCCTAGTATAGCTAAGAATCCCATCAACCATTTCGGTCATGTATTTTATATCTTTTGAAAATAGGGTATTTGAATCTGAGTTTAGGTGTACCTGCGATCTAAGATTTAAACGCGTAGCTACGGTTCCTAAATCGTGAGATACAGCAGAAAGGATGCCCGCTCGCTCCTCTAATCGAGTGCGTTCATTTTCTAAAAATCGATTTATTTCCAAAGTAAGGTTTTTAATTTCTTTAGGGCCTTTTGTTTCTATTAATTCTGAACCTCCGTGTGTAGCTAGGTTTTTTAGATTTTCTGTAAGGCCCTCAAGGCGAGATATTTGGAAATATCCAAGATGGAAAATATAAAACAAGATCAAACCAACAAATATTGTGTATAAATACCGATTGTCTTTGGGTAAGGACTTACAAGACCAAACATTTTTAGCATCAATTTGGAACCATTTACCGTTGGCTAGGCCAACAACTAGAGTTCGCTGTCCGCAAGATTTCGCTAATTGACTTATAAAAATACCAAATTTTTGGGTGACAGTACTATTTTTTAAAAATTTTATTTTACTTAAATTCTGGTAGCGCTGATTTGAGTATAGCTTGATTAGAACTTGATTACCTAAAAGCGCGGGTTGGCCAGATAATTGGGTAATTGAGAAACTTGTCTCTTGCTCGAACTTACTACTTATTGGAAACGAGATTTTTTTTATGTTGGTGCTTGTCACAATGATATTTGGCTGTGTTTGAAAAAAAGTGAACTTTTCAAAAATATCTGGCTGTTCAAGATTGGTATTTGTGGTTTCTTTGTTTTCGAGGTGGTTATAAAAGCTTTCCGCACTTAATCTTATAGATTGGAAATGGTTTAGGCGGCTTAATGTATAACGATAGTAGCTATCAACACACAGTGTCACTAAGGATATTAACAGGATGAAAGAGAATACCCACTGTTGTCGTAGTGAAAATTGAAATTTAGATATTTTACTATACATCAATTTTTTGTACAGATGTAGATAGAACGTAACCTAAACCATGCTCAGTTACGATCAGTTTTGGATTCTTAGGATCCTGTTCAATCTTAGATCTAAGCCGACCGACAAGAACATCAATTGCTCGGCTATCTTTTGAGGCAAGCCTAATTCCTTTTTTACCATCAGGATAAAGATAACTAAAAATCTCTTCTCTTGTTATTGGTATTAGTGGGTTGCTTAAAAATGCGAAAAGTAAGGCTATCTCTTTTCTTGATAAACTAATTTCAAAGCCATTCTGTGTGCTGAGCCTTGAGGACTCAAGTTTAAATTCCCAACTTGAAAATTTAAACGTACCTGACCTACGTCTATGAGAGATAGACGTGCCCCTTTGAGACCGGCTAATTACTGCTTTTATCCTCACTAATAAAAGCTCAAGGTTAAAAGGCTTCACAATATAATCATCTGCTCCGGCTTCATACCCCCGGATTCGATCAGAGTTTGAAGAGAGCGCGGAGATAAAAATCACTGGAACTAAATTATCTTCCCGGAGCTTTAGACAAATATCAATTCCGGATTCATCCTCTAACATCACATCTAGTAATATTAAGTCAATTCTTCTTCTATTAATTATTTCGGATACGGTCTGGGACGAGTGTGCTGTAAACACTAAAAAACCAGAGGGCCTTAAGAATTTTGCTAATAGCTCCAATAGCTCTAAGTCATCGTCAACAACAAGAATGGTTCTCAGCATGCACCAGGTTCTCCCACCTCTATTTAACCAATAATGGTAACAAAGTGAACATTGAAGTTTAATAAGTAACTTTTTGTAATAATCTGAAGTTTTATTTTAGTTTATACGTGTTTGATTATTTGTCAGTAAGATTACCGTGCTTTACAAAAAAGATCTGAATTAGAGGGAGTCTAATTTTTTAGAATTTAACGGAATTTAACGGGAGGAAATAATGAGACAGATAATTTTAGGGATTGTTGCTGCGGTAACAACTTTTATAAACGCAGGAACCGTCTTTGCGGGACCTGAAGCTGAGGTGCTTCATTGGTGGACATCTGGCGGAGAGGCGCGATCAGCTGCGGCTCTAGTAGCAGAGTTTGAAGCAAATGGCGGTACATGGCAGGATATGCCAGTTGCCGGTGGCGGTGGTGATGCAGCAATGCAAGCATTGCGTGCGCGGGTTTTATCGGGAAATGCTCCGACAGCGGCGCAGATTAAGGGTCCTTCAATCCAGGAATGGTATAGCCAGGGTGTTTTGGCAGACTTAGACGACGTTGCAAAAGCAGAAGGATGGGACGCTTTGTTACCTGAATCTATTGCTAATCACATGAAGTGTGGCGGGAAGTATTGTGCTGCCCCAGTTAATGTTCACCGTGTTGACTGGATTTGGGCAAATGCGGACGTTTTGGCACGAGCTGGCCTTGATATGCCAACAAGTTGGGCTGAATTTAATTCAGCGGCGAAGACACTTTTAGGAATGGGAATAATTCCATTAGCTCATGGTGGACAGGCCTGGCAGGACGCCACTGTATTTGAGACAGTAGCACTAGGTGTTGGCGGCCCAGAGTTTTTTCATAAAGCCTTTGTAGAGCTCGATATGACAGCTTTGGGTTCTGATACAATGGAAGCTGTTTTTGACCAAATGCGTATTATGCGCAGCTTTGTCGATCCTAACTTTTCGGGTAGAGATTGGAACCTTGCCACGGCTATGGTGATAAATGGCGAAGCGGCATTCCAAATTATGGGTGACTGGGCAAAAGGTGAGTTTACTGCTGCTGGTAAGTCTCCGGGAAAAGACTTTTTATGTGCCTCAACCCCTGGAGCAGGCTATTTGTATAATGTTGATAGTTTTGCAATGTTTGCCGTTAAAGGCGCAGATAAGATTGCAGGACAAAAACTACTTGCAAAACTTGTGGTTGGAGAGAGTTTTCAAACCGTCTTCAACTTAAATAAGGGCTCCATTCCAGCACGTATTGGTACGCCTTTAGACAAGTTTGATTATTGCGCCCGTCAGTCGGCCTATGACATGGAGGTTGCTTCTGGAAATGGTAGCCTACTTCCATCATATGCCCACGGTATGGCGCTACGTGGAGCGCAAGCTGGTGCAATTACTGATGTTGTAACTAATCACTTCAACTCTGATATGAAGTCTTCAGATGCTGTAAAGGCTCTGGTTGCTGCGGTAAAAGACTCTCTATAAAAAAAATAACATACTGCCTTAGGTTATAACTTAGGGCAGTATGTTTCTAAGATAGCTGGGGATGGTAAAAAGTGTTTACGAGATTTGAAAAACAAATTCCAAAAATTGTTTTGGCCCCCTCTTTTTCGGCTGTACTGATTTTTGTTTATGCCTTTATGGCATGGACTGTTTATATAGCCTTCACCAAGTCTACAATTATGCCAATGTACAAGTTAAACGGAGTGCTCCAATTTGGCCGTCTCTCTAGATCCCCACGCTGGGAAACAGCAATTGAAAACCTTTTCATTTTCGGCATTTTATTTATAGCTATCTCTACTGTTTTGGGTTTACTTCTTGCTATACTCTTGGACCAAAGAATTAGAAGTGAAGGGGCTTTGCGCTCTATATTTCTCTATCCAATGGCATTGAGTTTTATCGTAACTGGTACTGCCTGGAAGTGGATTTTGAATCCAGGAACCGGCATCGAAGCATTTGTAAGATCTTGGGGTTTTTCTAGTTTTAAATTTGATTGGTTAGTAAATCCTGATTTTGCAATTTATACCATAGTTATAGCAGGGGTTTGGCAGTCCGCAGGATTTGTAATGGCCCTTTTTTTAGCAGGATTGCGCTCTGTTAATCAAGAAATTATTTATGCAGCTATGGTAGACGGAATTTCTACCAGGCGGATATACACCAAGATAATATTACCTTCAATGGCACCAGTTTTTATGTCAGCAGTAATCGTTTTGTCGCATTTGGCAATAAAGAGTTTTGATTTAGTTGTTGCACTAACGGGCGGAGGACCAGGATATCAAACAGACCTTCCGGCAACATTTATGTATGCGATGGCGTTTTCCAGAGGTGATCTTGGACAAGCAGCAGCTTCTGCAACGGTAATGTTAATGACTGTAGTCGCTATTATAGTACCGTATTTGTATTCTGAGTTGAGGTCAAAAAATGGTTGATAATAAAGGCTTAGTTGGTTCAGTAAGGTTTGTTGAGTACTTAGTTCCAAGAGTACAGCGGTTAGGAATTTACCTAGCGCTTGTGGTGTTTGCTGCATATTACTTAATGCCACTATTTGTAATGCTTACTACTTCTCTAAAATCTCTTGATGAAATACGGACCGGATCGTTTATCAGCTTGCCCAGAGACATTGACTTCTCATCTTGGAAAATTGCGTGGTCTGAGGCCTGTACCGGAGTTAAGTGCAATGGATTAAAGCCTTATATGCTGAATTCATTTCTTATTGCTATTCCAGCTGTTGCAATTTCCACCATGGTTGGAGCCCTAAATGGATACACTCTTAGTCATTGGAAATTCAAGGGGGCAAACTTGATATTTGGAATGATGTTGTTTGGTTGCTTCGTTCCCTTTCAGGTAATCCTTTTACCTATGGCTATTGTTTTAGGGAAGCTGGGAGTTGCTGGGAGTATTTCGGGCTTAGTATTAGTGCATGTCGTATACGGCTTGGGTTTTACAACGCTGTTTTTTAGAAATTATTTTGTTACGGTTTCAAATGAGATAACTAGAGCGGCAAAAATCGATGGAGCAGGGTTCTTTCGTATTTTTTACAGCATATTTTTACCACTTTCGGCCCCAATATTCGTAGTAACGATTATTTGGCAGTTTACACAAATATGGAATGATTTTCTTTTTGGTGTTTCGTTTAGTCAAGCTGGAACACAACCAGTAACCGTTGCTTTAAATAACATTGTAAATTCAACGACAGGTGTAAAACAATATAATGTTGATATGGCTGCAGCAATCCTTGCGGCTCTACCGACCCTGTTAGTTTATATTTTAGCAGGAAAATATTTTATTAGAGGATTAACGGCTGGAGCAGTCAAGGGTTAAAAAATGACAGACAAGATATTATCTATAGTTGGATTAAATAAGAAATTCGGTAACGTTGATGTCCTTTTGGATATAAATATAGAACTAGAGAGCGGGGGTTTTTTAGTTCTTGTTGGACCTTCAGGGTGTGGTAAGTCAACACTTCTAAATTGCCTGGCTGGGTTTGAGGCTATTAATTCTGGGAGTATAGAAATTGGAGGAAAAGACGTAGAAAACGTTTCACCAAAAGATCGCGATATTGCGATGGTGTTTCAATCTTACGCACTTTATCCAACAATGACAGTAGAAAAAAATATAACCTTTGGTATGGAAGCAAGGGGTGTAAAAAAGGAAGCACGAGACGCCAACCTTGCAAGAGCTTCCCAGATTCTTCAAATAGAACCTCTTTTAAAAAGGAAACCAGGGCAGCTTTCAGGAGGTCAACGCCAGAGAGTTGCCATGGGTCGAGCTTTGGTAAGGGACCCTAAGCTTTTCTTATTTGACGAGCCTCTATCAAACTTGGATGCAAAACTTCGGGTAGATATGCGAACTGAAATAAAGAAACTCCATAATAGGTTAAACGCTAGTATTGTGTATGTTACTCATGATCAAATTGAAGCCCTTACACTTGCTACAAAAATTGTTGTTATGAAAGATGGGCTAATTCAACAGATTGGAACGCCAGATGAAATTTACAATCGCCCAGGAAATATATTTGTAGCGGATTTCATGGGTTCTCCACCCATGAATCTAATTCCTGTTAAGGCTATTCCACGTGAAAAACACACAGAAATTGTTATTGAAACTCGGGGGGAACATAAACCTATTATTTTGAAAGACTTAAGGCCGGAATTACTTAAAAGCTTGAATGGAAAAACGGAGATTATTTTAGGTCTTAGACCAGAGCACATTACTAATCTCGAAAATGTAACAGGACAACATAAAGCCGTATCAGAGTGTGTAGTGGATGTTATTGAGCCAGTTGGTTCGGATATATTTGTAATTACTGAGTTGGGTGGCAAGAATGTTACAGCCCGTTTGAGATCAAATGCTTATGTTGAGTTAGGCAAATCGATGAAGGTTGTTTTTGATTTAAACAATGCCTCGTATTTTTACCCTAAAACTGGAATTAGGTACGATTTTTAGAAATTCAGCACAGAAAATATTATTTTCACTTTAAGTGAAAAATTTGACGTAAGATAGTATCTCTTTAAATTGAGAACGCAGAAGATTTTTTAAACCTTACCCATTGTGTTAAGTGATAACTCTTTAAGTATAAGTAACTTCCGTAGATGTTTGAATTAAATCCAAGTCAAAGAATGCCCCTTTTCTAGGGATTAAGCACCCTACTAAGGATTCACCAAAATCAGAATTAATTATACGGCAATATGATGCGGAAGGTTGACATAAATTATGAGCAAACCCGTAGGCATGACTTTTTTGAATTTCCTTGATAACTCTAACATCTGAATGTGGTTTTAACCTTTAGTACTTATTTATTTAATTACCTCTACTATTTTGGCTCTTCATTTAATTAAACAACACTAAAAAAAATTGCTGAATACTAATAAACCCCCGTAAGCTTTTATACAAAAACTAAAGAACTTTTTTCGTCCGTTTCTTACAACTTGTTTCATTTGATATTTTAAAGTTTTGTTCCTCAAACTAAAGGTTGTCTTCAATCTTTTTTGAAAGAAATTTGGAGAAATGAGCACAAGAAGATTTATATGGTTATGAGAGTTGCAATAAATGGTTTTGGACGAATAGGTAGGAATATTCTCCGTGCTTTTATGTCCGGGTCATGGAAAGAGATTGAGATTGTTGCTATAAATGACATTGCCGATATTGAGATGGCGGCGTTTTTATTGAACTACGATTCGGTTCATGGGCGATTGAAGAACGAAGTATCCTTTTCTAAGAGCACAATTGATGCCGGCTTTGGCCCTATTCATTATTTATCGCACTCCGATGCAACTATGATAAATTGGAAAGAGCTTGGGGTGGAATTGGTGTTAGAGTGCACTGGTCGGTTTACAGATGCAGATAAAGCAGCGGTTCATCTAAATTCCGGTGCAAAAAAAGTGTTAATATCAGCGCCATCAAAGGGAGCTGATATTACTATTGTATATGGTGTTAACCATAACAATATATTGACTGAACATAAAATAGTTTCTAATGCTTCTTGTACTACAAATTGTTTAGCCCCTGTGGCGCAAATTTTAAATAACCTATGTGGGATTAAACAGGGGTTTATGACAACAATACATAGTTATACTGGAGATCAACGCTTACTCGACGCCAATCATACCGATAAATATAGAGCTAGGGCTGCCGGGTTAAATATCATACCATCGACTACAGGAGCCGCAACTGCCGTTGGATATGTGTTGCCTGGGCTAATTGGTAAACTTGATGGGGTAGCTGTTCGAGTTCCAACCGCGAATGTGTCCGCAATTGATTTTGTCTTTGAGCCTGTTAATACAGCTAGCGTTGAAGAAATTAGAGAGGGGTTAAAAAGGGCAGCATTAGGATCACATAACGGAGTTTTAGCAGTTACCAATGAGCAACTTGTCTCATCGGATTTTAATCATCACCCGGCCTCATCTATTGTACAACTTGACCAGCTACGAGTAATGCCTACCGGAATGACGCGTGTGTTTAGCTGGTACGATAATGAATGGGGGTTTTCTAACAGAATGCTAGATACAGCTCTGGTTATGCTGCAAGGTGGGAGGTCTGCCTAATGGATGACATTTTAACAGGGGCATCTATTCCTGATAGTGATTATATTATTATTGGCGGTACAGGAGACTTAGCGCTTCGAAAAATCTTTCCAGCACTTTTTTGGCGCTATTTAGATAAACAAATTACTTCTGAGTTTCGACTAATTAGTGTGTCGAGGCATTTAATAAGTTTGGAGAGTTTTGCAAAAAAACTACGGCCATTTTGTGAAGATGCTTTTTCTCGGGGCAAAGCCAGCGAGAATGATTGGTTAAATTTCTTTTCACTGATACGATTAATAGCGGTAGATATAACCTCTGGTAGCGGTGCCGGAGCCTTGGTGGAATTGGTAAACCGCCGGGTTTCTTTAAGTAGACCGTGTATCTATTATTTAGCGATTGCCCCAAGTCTCTTCGGTCCAACCTGTAATCTTTTGAAGAAAATGGATCTTGTGACACCACAGTCACGTCTTGTTGTAGAAAAACCACTTGGACAAGATGGGCTGTCAGCGAGAGCAATTAACGATGGTATATTAAGAGTTTTTGAGGAAAGTCAAATATATCGCATTGACCATTACCTTGGAAAAGAGACCGTACAGAATTTAATGGCTTTAAGATTTGCCAATGTTATTTTTGAGTCTCTTTGGAACAATAACCATATTGATAATGTACAGATAACAGTAGCTGAAAGTATTGGCGTGGGTGATAGAGCTGCGTATTATGATGCTTATGGAGCCACCCGAGATATGGTTCAAAATCATCTTTTACAGTTAGTTTGTCTGGTTGCAATGGAGCCACCGGCACACTTTAGTGCTGATCAAGTTAGGGATGAGAAACTCCGAGTTTTAAGAGCTTTGCGACCAATGGAAGAGAGCCATGTCGTTCGGGGTCAGTATATTGATTATGTAAAAGAGTTGGATAAACCTTCTAACACAGAAACATATGTAGCCATGAAGTTAGGTATTGATAATTGGCGCTGGGCTGGCGTTCCATTTTATATCCGTACAGGAAAGAAGTTAACCCAGAGGGCGTCAGAAATTATTATAACGTTTAAGGACCAGTTACATGATATTTTTACAAAGTCAGGAGACACTCCATCCCCAACTCAACCTAACCGACTAGTTGTACGCCTTCAGCCTAGCGAAGGTTTGAGGTTGCAGTTGGTATCTAAGCAACCAGGACCAGGAGGGATGAGATTGTTTCCTTCGGAGTTAAATCTGAATTTTGATGAGGCTTTTAATGAACGCCTTCCAGATGCGTATGAAAGATTGCTGATGGACACGGCGCGAGGTAATCAGACACTTTTTATGCGCTTGGATGAGGTCTTAGCGGCTTGGGATTTTATTGATCCTATTGTTGGTAAAACGAGTAATCAAGAACCACTTACATATCAAGAAGGATCAATGGGTCCTAAAGATAATCTTTTTGGAAGCTCTGGTAGGTGTTGGATAGATCCAAGAATGGATGAATTTTGACACATTGCGCTTTGAGAATAGTAGAGAGGTTGGTTAAGGCGATCAATACCACTGGTTCAGCGCAACTTGCAGTAAGTGGTGGTACGAGCCCTCTCGAGACATTCAAGATATTGTCTTCTACGCCTATAAATTGGGATAGAGTTTGTGTAACACTTGTTGACGACCGAAATGTTTTACCGGATCATAAGGATAGTAATGAAGCGTTAATAAAATCAAACTTACTCGTTAACTTTGCATCAGCAGCTAAATTTATTCCTATATTTGAAAATACGACAGAGGTTTTAGGAATTCGAAGGCCTTTTGACGTTACACTCCTGGGTATGGGTGTCGACGGTCATTTTGCATCTCTTTTTCCTGATATGATTGAATCTAATTTAGCAGGGGAAAAGGAGGCATTTGACAGTAATTGCCTTGCTTCTGTACTAAAGGTTTCTCCTAGGGGAGATCCGCTTCACTCTCGAACCACAATGAACCTGTCTATGATACTGGAGTCCCGGGCGATTTTTCTTTTAGTAAACGGACCAGAAAAGCTTAGGTCTTTAGAGGAAGCTCGCCATAATAAAAGTATTCCGGTACATTATCTTCTCTCTCAAACAAAGACTCCAGTTATAATAGAAAAGAGTTAATCTATGGCCTTACTAAAAGAACGAGTTAAAGAAATACAGCAACGTATTAGAGAACGAAGTATGTTGACCCGTAAATCTTATTTAATGGATATAGATGCAATGGAAGCATCACCTGATTCAGATAGGAGGGCCGTTTCTTGCTCAAATATGGCGCACGCTGCCGCAGCAGCAGGTTCTGATCGTGAAGACGTATTAGCGAACAGACCAGAGATAAAGGCTAATATTGGTATTATAAGTTCGTATAATGATATGTTATCAGCTCACCGACCTTTTGAAACTTTTCCAAACATAATAAAAATTGCAGCAAGAAATGTTGGAGCTACAGCACAAATGGCTGGTGGGGTGCCTGCAATGTGCGATGGAGTTACGCAGGGTCGTCCAGGTATGGAGTTATCCCTAATGAGCCGAGATGTAATTGCAATGGCAACTGGTATAGGTTTATCTCACGGGGTATATGACGGTGCTATTTGTTTGGGGGTTTGTGATAAAATTGTTCCCGGTCTTGTAATAGGTGCTTTGGCTTTTGGACATTTGCCAACAGTGTTTGTTCCAGCAGGGCCTATGATGTCCGGGCTCTCAAATGTAAAAAAATCAGCGGTTCGTAAGGCGTACGCCCGAGGAGAGGTCAGCCGAAGTGATTTGTTAAAAGCTGAGGGTGAAGCTTATCATAGTCCTGGAACTTGTACTTTTTTTGGAACAGCTAATTCCAATCAAATGCTTATGGAAGTTATGGGACTCCATTTGCCTGGTTCCTCATTTGTAAATCCTACAGATGAGTTGCGCCTTGGACTTACTATTGCGGCTACAGAAAGGGTTGTAGAAATTTCACGGCGTTCAAATAACCCAATGCCAATTGGAAAAATGTTGGACGAGCGGAGCTTCGTGAATGCTATTATTGGTCTCCATGCTACGGGAGGCTCAACAAATCACACACTCCACTTACCGGCTATGGCAGCCGCTGCAGGTATTAAATTGACATGGCAGGATTTTTCAGACTTGTCAGAGATAACCCCTTTGTTGGCCCGTGTTTATCCAAATGGCGATGCTGATGTAAATCATTTTCACGCTGCTGGTGGGATGGCATTTGTAATTAATCAGTTGCTAGATGCTGGCCTACTAGACGGAACAGCTAAAACAGTGTGGGGTGAGAGTTTATTTGATTATACTAAGGAACCTATGTTTTCTGATAAAAAAATTATCTGGAAGAACGGAGAAAAGAAATCAGGGGACTTTGAAGTATTACGTCCGACATCAAACCCGCACAGCGTGAATGGTGGTCTAAAAATGTTGAGTGGGAATTTCGGATCTGCTGTTATTAAGATTTCTGCCGTTTTGCCACACAGACGTCAAATCACAGCTCCAGCAGCTATTTTTAGAAGTGAAGAACAGGTTAAAGAGGCTTATCAATCTGGAGATCTTCAGAGGGATGTTATTGTTGTAGTTATTGGGCAGGGACCTATAGCAAACGGAATGCCTGAGTTGCACAGTCTCACGCCATTACTTTCAATTCTACAGGACCAGGGGCATAAAGTGGCCTTGGTGACAGATGGAAGGATGTCGGGAGCATCTGGATCTGTACCTGCAGCCATTCATGTATGCCCAGAGGCTGCAAGTGGGGGGGCAATTGGTAAAATTATGGACGGTGATTTAATAACAATAGATGCAGTACTAGGAAAGCTATCAGTGTCAGCAAACTTAGATACCAGGGTAGCCCTTACACAGAGTGATTTTTTTGTAAAAACTGGTTTTGGGCGTAAGCTGTTTTCTTCCATGAGAATGCATGCAAATAATGCAGAAGCCGGCGGGGGAATTAATAACCTTGTATAGGGAATCGAGTAGTGCTTGTGCTATCAGTTAAGAAAATACTTGAATTAGGTCCAGTTATTCCAGTGGTGGTAATTGATGAGGTAACAAATGCTTTAGCTCTGGTAGACGCGTTATTAGAGGGTGGAATTAAAGTTATTGAGGTTACTCTGCGAACTGAAGCAGCCTTATTGGTTATGGAAAAAATTTCTAGGTTCCGGCCGGAAATTATTTTAGGTGCTGGAACCATTTTGAACTCCGAGCAAGGAAGGCAAGCCAAAGAGGTTGGAGCAAAGTTCGGAGTGTCTCCGGGGACATCAGCTGATATAATATTAGGGTGTAAAAAAGTAAATTTACCATTACTCCCTGGCGCTGCAACGGTATCAGAAATGATAAGTCTTTCAGAAAAGGGATTTTCAGAGGTTAAGTTTTTTCCAGCGGCCGCAGCAGGTGGCATAGAATTTGTAAAATCCCTAATTAGCCCAATGCCGTTTTTGCAAGTTTGCCCCACAGGGGGTATTACGGTAGCCACAGCCCACAATTGGCTATCACTGTCAAATGTTCCAAGCGTTGGGGGATCATGGATCGCTTCTAAAGACGATATTTCACGAAAAGACTTCTCAGGCATACTCGCCCGGGCCAGAGAAGCGACAGCTTTAAGTTTGGATGATAATTATTTGTAATCACAAATAAATGTGGGCACAATTTTTATTTAGTATTTTTAAAGTTTGTTTTTTTGATATGTCTAAATTCAACTCTTTCCATACTAATGGGTCAGACCAAGCACCCAGGGCCCCGAACCGAGTGCCGCGCGCCTCGCACCTCGGGCCTTTAGTACTGGTGTCGTAGTTTCATTGAGGGAGGGTTTTGTTTGGATCAACGAGTGAAGTATGGGCAGCCTCGTGAGGAGGGTTCTGATTAGAAAACTAGTCCCCATATTCGTCCCTATATGATTGACATGCGCTATATATTTGAACACGCAAACGCGCTTGCGTGTCGGTGTCATCTCTTTAAAATAATTTTAGTTAATGGTTCCAATTAGCTTGTGGGATGGCACCAAGGACTTTGGGTCACTTAGCTAAGATCAGAGAAGATGCCGTTCTTTGGCAAACAAAGCTGCTTGCGTCCTATTTGACACTCCCAATTTGGAGAATATATTCTTAACGTGAAGTTTTACTGTAACTTCTTGGATATCAAGGTTCCTTGCTATCTCTTTGTTCGACAATCCGATGCATAACTGTTCGAGTGTTTGCATCTCACGTGCAGAGACATTGGTAAAATCGCCATGATTTTTTCCCGCTGGTGCAGACGATACTAAGTCAAAAGGTAAGTATCGCTCTCCTAATAAAATGAATTTAATTGCATTAATGAAAGAGATAGCTGATAGCGATTTTGGAATAAATCCTCTTGCATGGAGTGCCATTGCCTTATTCGCCACGTCTCGATTAGCAACACCTGACATCAACGCAACCTTGGTTGCCGGATAGGATGTGCAAGCGCGCTCTAGTCCTTCAAGCCCATTCATACCGGGCATGTTGTAGTCCAGTATCAAGAGATCGATAGAGTCTAACCCGCTCATCACCTCTAAAGCGGTAGCCAAGTCGTGAGCAGTGAAGACATTAAAACCATCCACTGTTTCTAAAAATGCAGCTATGGTGTCACGAACTAAATCATGATCGTCGGCTATAAGAATATTTGTCATAGATACTTAGTAATAGGTTTCTACCCCAATTAATAGAAAAAAAATCCGAAATTAGTCACATAACTATACTTTTGTATATTATACTATACCGATGCCTTATTTCATCATACTTCCGTCTAGGTTACCTTATTATCAAACAAGTCTGGAGATAATATTAACGTTTAAATTGCATTTCTTGCCAAAATTTTTGGTATTTTTTTGCACTTCTTTTCAATTCGATAGGTCCAGTATTAGCAAGGGAAAACAACGCATTGGAAGTATCCTTTCCATCATCAAAAACCGTTCAGTTGCATTTAGCAGTGCTTGTCGCCTTAGATCAAATCCAGTTGTTGTAGATTAATAGCAGTTTGTCTCAAATGTTTATATAAGTTAAAGTTAGCGAATGAATGTTGAATTAAAAGGGTATCGAATTCTAATTTTGGTAGGCTTAGGTCTGCTAGCACTGTTGCTTGGATTGATGATAAGTAAACTATTTTCTGAATATCGAGATTTATCAATTGTAGAAGACTCGATCTTTACGGGGCGTGATCACTACCAACTTGATGCCCAATTAGCAGACTTAGATATAACTTTGCTCGAACACGCAACAAATAAGAATTTATCAAAAGATGAGCTTCGATTGAAGATCGATATTGTCTTAAATAAACTTTTAGTTCTGGAAAACAGTCAACCTAGGGTGATTTCAGGGTACAATAAAGAAGTTCGCGCCTTAATGAAATCTATCGATCAATTTGTTGGTGAGACAATTTCAATTATAGACAAGGAAGACGAAATATCATTTGAAGATATTCTCATTTTGCGCGAAATGGTTAAGAAGTTCGGGCCTAAAATTAGTAAAAATGCGTTTCTTATGTATCGATTAGCCGTTATTCAATCGCAAGAGCAGCGGATAAATTTTTCAAAGCAACTTTTTTGGACTGGCAGTTCTGCGGTTTTATTCTTATTGATGCTTGCTGGCCTATTGCTTTTATTAGATCGTATGTTGAGATCCACGATCCATCGTGCCGATGAACTTACTGCCTCTTCTAGACAATTAGCTTTAACTGTAGCCGGCTCAATGGATGCAATTATCATAGCAGATGGATTCAGTAAAATTATTGAATATAACACTTCTGCTCAAGGACTCTTTGGTTGGTCTCGCGAAGAAATCATTGGGAAAACCATGGAGGAAATCTTCTTTCCTAGAGGTTTGAGGGATACTTATAAACGTGCAGTGGCCCAATCATTAGAGCTAAAAAAGGCAAATATTATTGAGGGTGTTCGAGTTGAGTTAGTCGCTTGGAGAAAAAACGGTGAAGAATTTCCCGTCGAATTGAATATGACGTATGTTGAGCGTAATAATGATTCCGCATACATGGCGTATATTCGCGATATTAGTGATAGAAAAAATGCTGAAAAAAAATTAATTGAAGCTCGTGATCGAGCTGAACGTACAGACAAAGCAAAGTCGCAATTTCTGGCTGTTATGAGCCATGAAATGCGAACCCCTTTAGCTGGTATAGTTGGTGTTATGGATTTACTTAAGACAACCAAACTTACGAAAAAGCAGGATCATTATGTTCAGATTGCAACATCCTCCGGTGAGATTATGTTAGAACATATCAACGAAGCGCTTGATACTACGCGAATTGAAGGTGGTGCACTGGAACTATCCCTTAAAGAATTTAATTTGCCTGATTTGGTCAGATCTTTGGTTGAGGTGCTCAAACCACTCGCCAATGAGAAAGAATTAGATCTAGGACTTAAAATTGATAAAAACATTAATTTGCATTTTATGGGAGACAGTCATCGGATCAGACAGATTTTGACTAACTTACTAGGAAACTCAATCAAGTTTACAGACAAAGGAAGTATTAAACTTGTAATTAATTGTAGCCATGGATCAGATGTTTCCACACTTAAATTCAAAATAATTGACACTGGCGTGGGTATCGCACCAGAAAACCATGAAAAGATTTTTGAGGATTTTGTGGCCATTTCCTATGGCGATAAGCGCCAAATGCGGGGTGATGGATTGGGGCTTTCTATTTCCCGCAGAATCGCACGTCTAATGGGTGGTGATATTTTGGTAAAAAGTGATATTAACGAAGGTACTACCTTTACATTGAGCTTACCGCTGAAACAAGTTGCCAAGACTGATGTCAGCATTCCCAAAGTAATAGATACTAGCGTGGAAAAATTTAAACCTATTAATGCACTTGTTGTTGAAGATAATATTACGAGTATTGGAGTTCTCTGCGATATGCTTGAAGGGATGGGGCATACAGTGAGTAGAGCAACAAATGGATTGGAATCCTTAAATCATGCTAAAAAACAAAAATTTGATATCATTTTCATGGATATAAATATGCCAATCATGGGCGGCATTGAGGTCACCCAAAAAATTCGCGCAAATGGGGGATTAAATTCAAAAACATATATTGCTGGGCTTACAGCGCACAGTAGCGATGAATTTGGCGAGGAAGCAGAGCAAGCTGGTATGGATAGTTATTTCACAAAGCCAATCCGTTTAACTGCTTTGCGACAGATTATTTCAGATGTTGTTTCTGGTGGTTCACTTGAATCTATTGGTGAGTTCTCACCAGTGCTAAAGGAATTATTTGAAACCCTTGGTCGTGAGAAAGCCTTGAGAGTTTCGGGGATATTTTTTGAAGAATTGGATCAGTTTATTCAGCAGTGCAATCAGGGTATTTTTTCGAAAGATAATCATGCATTGGCGGAGGCTGCTCATAAAATAAACGGTGCCGCAGCTATGTTGGGGCTAGACCTGTTAGAAACGCCATTTGCTCAACTGGAAAGTGATGCCCGAGAAGATAATGTCAGAGATTTAACTAATCGAATTCAAATTCTTGAGGATGTTGTGAAGCAGTCAGAAGCTATGTTTAATCATTATGTGTCCTTGATCATAAAATAGGCGCGCTTAGGTAGTGTGAGCTATTCCTTAGATTGTGGTATTTTTTGTATGGTAGAATTCCTTCAGAATACTATGATCATTTTAAAGATGTGTACATTAATTGTACATTTTTTTATTGTTAACCAGAATTAAAAATAATACTTATCTATACTAATGTATTATAAATTAAAATTGTATAGTGAGTAGAGCATATGTTTGAAGATTCTCAACTATCTAAATTTTTCTGGTTCGCAATGAGCATAGCCTACGCCTTTTGTTTTTTTGCTTTGTATACATTTGCAACTATTCCAGAATATGTGCTCGAACTCAATAATACTGCACAGAATAACATAACGATGAAGCTCTCAAATGTTCGCTTGGTAATTGTAGCATTAGCTTTATTGTTATACCCTATAATCCTATTTGGGTTCTTTAAATATGCAAAGTACTTTACTGTTGCATTAACTTCATGGGCCGTTGCCATATATATTGATGATTATTTTGTTTTATCAGAAATTATTAAATACCCAGAAAGTCGATTAATTTCCTTAGCACAGTCACTTCGTCCAATCATGATTGTTAGTTTGTTCTGTATGAGCATTGAACTCGTATTCCGCCCACTGACTGTGGATTGATATTATGAAAGATAAAAAAACGAACAATCGTGAATTTACAAGCATACTTTGGAATGCCCCAGATAAACACTCAAATGACAAAGATTATATTTTTCAATCCTCTACTTTTAGACTGGTATTGGGTTTTATAAATTTATACGGTATAATACTTACTATATTATTTTTTATAGTGAAAGGTAATCTTGTTGGAGGTGTCAATAATAATTTCCTCGAATCAGGATTTTTATCTGTCTTAAACGCCAGAGCGATATTGCTTTTGCTGCTTCTGATGTCTTTAAATATCTCTGCCTATTTTAATTATGGATTTAAGTATGTCTGTCTAATTATGTTAGTTTATATGATTAACAGTGCAATTGATAATGCAGTACTCTTTTCTAGCTTCACGCACTTCACCGACAGGCCATATTTCGCAGCATTTAATGCCTCTAGGCCTTTGTTTATTATTGCATTATTTTGGGTTATGATATTCCATAAAGGCAATAAAAAATCGATTAAAATAGTATAAGATCTTATTAATCCCTCATAAATCTATTGTTTTATTAAATTTTTGCCAACACCTCGGATATATCGGACATCTGGGCACCCCTTATACTGGATTCAGAGCTTTAATAACCTAAAAAATTTAGGTAACACTAAGCCAGTAGCCTGAGTGCTCGTGTCAGCATCAGTAAATAATTGTGACGTAGATCTGGTCACTGTAATCTCCCTCGGGGATTATTTGCGCTGACGGGATGCTACCATACACTTTATGGGTTTGAGGGCTGCCAGTTCCGGCAATCCCAACACCTGTGGGGGCGGTATTTCCCCAAACCGTTTTGCGAGCGACATCTGAATAAACTTGATAGACTAGATAATTGCCTGCTCCAGAAGTCATTCGGCGAATTGGTGTATCATCCGAACCCAATCCTGCATAAGTACCAGCATTCATAGTGATAACAGCGGTTGCGCCAGAGGTGCAGGTCGAAATTACCGTGGCCGTGGCCTCAAGGGCGTTTGAGGCGTTGGCGACAACACCATCATAGGCTCCAAACGCCATTGGATTGGTGTCTATGGAACAGGAATGCTTAACTGTTGCGCTAACGTTCATGATTGAAGTACCTGTGTCAGCGTACGATTGGGTGCCAAGAGCAGCGGAGCCGAGTGTCATGGCCGATACGATCACTCGTTTAAGAGTGCTTTGGTTGCATTTTGATTTCATAATTCGTTCATTTTATTAAAAAAATATATCTCATCTTCACTACTGGAAATGGTCCGTTTGATTGTTTGCCTTTGCTGGGTGCACTAAAGGTTCCCCTTGATTTGATAGTAAGGACCGTCCAAAGACATTCCGTTCTGCCGCTGAATGGTCCTGTAATTAGTGATAGGTCTTTGTCGCAATAATCCCTTATTTGAATCTACTTTAGGATAGTAAACTATACTAAAGTAGATTCATGTCTATGCTTTTTTTTTGATTTCTACCCCACTACCTCAAGCTAGAGACTGTCAGTACTGATAAACACAAAATTGTGGATGGTTATTCCTATCCATTGCAAAAAACTGAATTTTTTAGAAATTAAAAAAAGGAAAAAAGTATGAGTATTAAATTTAACCAACGTAATCTTAAACTAGCGATCGCAGCAGGCATACTACTAGGCTCCGCTGGTTTTAGCACTGCTATTTTTGCTGGCACGGCAACGGACAACATGGCCGTTTCTGCGGATGTCGGAATATCCTGCACTATTGCTGTTGCAGATTTAACATTCTCTGGTTACGACCCGACTTATGGAGTTGATAATGATTCTACTGGCTCGGTAACATCGACCTGTACTACGGGCGGAGCTGTAGTTTTGACACTGGGCCAAGGTTCGTCTGCAGGTTCAGGCTCGACTGATGCAATTCCAGTCCGTCGTATGGTAGGTACGAGTGGTGCCGCTGCCGGTACATATTTGGCTTACGGCTTGTACAAAGAAAGCGGACGCACCACAGTATTTGGAAATACCAGCGAAACAGGTGGTTCGTTTACCGCAACTGGTGGTGCAGATGTGACTACAGTCTATGGTAGGATACCTAAAAGTCAATCAGCAGCCATAGGCAGTTACGCTGATAGTGTCTCCGTGACACTCACTTACTAATGCTAACGCGAGTGCTTAAACAGGCCGCATGCGGCCTGTTCTTTGTTCTGGCTGGGGCAAGTATTGCAAGCGGTGCTTCTTTTGGCGTTAGCCCAGTGCGTGTGACACTATCGGATGATCAGAAGATATCTACAATCATCGTTCGCAACGACGGTACTGAGACGGTGTCGATGCAAATGGATGTGCTGAACTGGTCACAAGAGGGGG
>Ga0209630_10001922_pt1 | contig 21109 bp, 22 predicted proteins | sample COG_01_FD_184745 | JGI IMG/M metagenome (GOLD analysis project Ga0209630, IMG submission 184745) | Pelagic Microbial community sample from North Sea - COGITO 998_met_01 (SPAdes) (version 2) | ecosystem: Environmental > Aquatic > Marine > Neritic zone/Coastal water | place: Helgoland, sampling... | reverse complement strand
TATATTTTGTTAAATTTGCATTCTTAAATTAGTAACATGGGTCGAGTACCCAAAATATTAAAATTATGGCAGTAAAAATTAGACTTCAAAGACACGGAAAAAAAGGAAAACCTTTTTATTGGATTGTAGCAGCCGATGCTAGATCTAAAAGAGATGGTAAATATCTTGAAAAAATAGGTACTTATGATCCAAATCAAAAGCCAGCTTCAATAGACCTGGATTTTGATTCTGCATTAAGCTGGTTAGCAAAAGGTGCACAACCTACAAGTACAGCTAAAGCTATTTTATCATACACAGGTGTATTATTAAAAAGACACTTAGATGGTGGAGTTAAAAAAGGTGCTTTTACAGAAGCGGAAGCAATCAAAAGGTTTGATAAATGGATGAAAGAAAAAAGTGCGAAAGTTGAGAAAAAAATTGAAGATGTAAAAACTGCATTAGAATCAAATAAAAAAGAAGCAAGAGATAGAGAGGAAGAATACAGAAAGAAAAAGTTAGAGGACGCTAAATCTGCTGCTGAAGCAAAAGCTGCTGAAGAGGCTCCTGCTGAAGAGGCTCCTGCTGAAGAGGCTCCTGCTGAAGAGGCTCCTGCTGACGAAGCTCCTGCTGAAGAGGCTCCTGCTGACGAAGCTCCTGCTGAAGAGGCTCCTGCTGATGAAGCTCCTGCTGAAGAGGATAAATAATCTATAGCATATATGAATACTGATCATGTTAAAATTGGAACTGTAGTTTCAAAACATGGTTATAAAGGTTTTATCAAGATAAATGTATCCTCATTTAATTTTGATCAAATTCCTGATATAAAATATCTATTTATTGATATAAATAATTGTTTTATACCCTTTATGATTGAAGAAATTAAATCATTTTCTAATAATTTATTGATTTTAAAACTTGTTGAAATTAATTCTGAGGAAGATGCTGATGATATAATCTTTAAAAATATTTTTATTGAATCTAAAAACTATAAACCTATTGATAATAAAAGCTTTTTTAATGATGAACTCATTGGGTTTAGCGTATACAAAGGATCTGAAAAAATTGGTGTAATCGAAGGAATTAATAGTGAGTTACCACAACCAGTTTTTGAAGTTATAGTTAACTCTAAGAAGATAATGATACCAATTCACGAGGATTTAATTGAAAAAATCAATAGGAAGAAAAATATTATTCACATTGATATACCTGATGGATTAATTGAAATTATTTAATTGAATATTTAATTCATATTTTTGTAATCAAAGTTCCAAATAATGAATGACAATTTTACTTCACCTGATTTTTATCAAATTGATGACCTACTTTCTGAAGAACATAAGTTAATTAGAGAATCTACAAGACAATGGGTTTCTAAATCTGTATGTCCTATAATTGAAGACTATGCTCAAAAAGCAGAGTTTCCTAAACATCTAATTAAAGAACTTGGTGAAATTGGTGCGTTTGGACCGTATATTCCTCAAAAATATGGTGGTGCCGGTCTTGATCAGATAAGCTATGGAATAATGATGCAAGAAATTGAAAGAGGAGATAGTGGGATTAGATCAACTGCTTCTGTTCAATCTTCATTAGTTATGTATCCAATTTGGAAGTTTGGGAGTGAAGAACAAAAAGAAAAATTTCTTCCAAAACTTGCAACTGGTGAAATCATGGGTTGTTTTGGTCTAACCGAACCTGATCATGGATCAAATCCAAGTGGAATGATTACAAACTTTAAAAGTGATGGGGAAGACATAATTTTAAATGGATCTAAAATGTGGATTTCTAATTCTCCTTTTGCTGACATAGCTGTTGTTTGGGCAAAAGATGAAAATAAGAGAATACATGGAGTAATTGTTGAAAGAGGTATGGAAGGATTCTCAACTCCTGAAACACATAACAAATGGTCTTTACGAGCATCTGCTACTGGAGAATTAATCTTCGATAATGTAAGGGTTCCTAAAAAAAATATTCTGCCTGGTAAATCAGGACTTGGTGCACCTCTTATGTGTTTAGATTCTGCTAGATTTGGTATTTCATGGGGAGCAATTGGAGTCGCAATGGATTGTTATAACACTGCTTTGAAATATTCACTAGAAAGAGTTCAGTTTGGTAAACCAATAGCTGCAAAACAACTTCAACAGAAAAAATTAGCAGAGATGTTAACTGAAATTACAAAGGCTCAATTATTATCATGGAAATTAGGTAAACTTAAAAATGAGGACAAGGCAACTTCAGCTCAAATTTCACTTGCTAAAAGAAACAATGTTGATATGGCAATGAATATTGCAAGAGAATCTAGACAAGTTCTAGGTGGGATGGGAATTACTGGAGAATTCAGCATAATGAGACACATGATGAATCTAGAATCAGTGATAACATATGAAGGTACTCATGATATTCATTTATTAATTCTTGGCCATGATATTACTGGTCATAACGCCTTTTAATTAAAAGTCAAAAACAAATCCAATACTAGGAATTAGTGAACTTTGATTTTCACTTAAAATTTCAATTAAGTTCCTTGGATTAATAATGTTTTGATTTTCATCTCTTTCAAGTCCATAGTCTGGCGGTACAGGAATTTCACTCATTAAAAGATTTTCTATATCAATATAAAAATTCATAGATGTTGACTTAAAGTTCCATCTTTTATCAATTCTTAAATCTAGCTTTGTAAACTGATCTAAGAAATAATTTCCAAGTTCACTGTAGTTCAGGATTATTTCTGGATATGACTGATTGCTTAGGTTTAGATCAACAGGTGCATAAGGAGTTTTTCCTGTAAATCTAATTTTAGAACTTACTTCCCAATTCTTTTTTAACTTATAACCTCCTGTAAAAGAAAAGAGGTGTCTATTATCCCAAACTGATGGTAAATATATATTATCAAACCCTGAAAACTTACTGTAAAAGAAGGTATATGATAAAATACCATAGAAATTATTTTTAAGTTTTTGCTGATAAAGAAACTCTAATCCATATGATTTCCCCTTTCCTTCTGTTAATATTCTTTCATTTCCAAGAACTTCAAAACCTGCACCCTTATTAGCTATAGAAACTCCATCAACAAAAGAAATTGGATAATTATTATATTTTTTATAAAAAGCTTCAAAGGTAAACCTAGAAGACTCTGTCCAATTAAATTCTAAACCTCCAACAATATGATCACTTCTTGTGTACTTAGAATTTTTATTTAAAAACATATCATTCCTGTCTTTAAAACCAAGTGAAGTATAAGTTGGAATCTTAAAATATCTACCCGAAGCAAAATTTAGTTTCCATTTATTATCATCCGATATTTTTAGAGAAAGAGCTATTCTTGGTGATATATTTTCAAAAATATTATTCTTCTCGGTAAAGTTATCCTGATCTAATCTCACTCCAAAAGAGACCCCTAGTCTATCATTAATAAACGCTTTAGATGATTTAAAAAAGACTCCATATTTTATAAAATCTATTTTAGTATTGTAGTTGATATTATAAAAATCATACTGAGTATTATTTAAGTAATTAGATAATTGAAAATTTCCTCCAAATGAGTATTTATAATTATTAGTGTTATGGTTACTAGTAAATCTTAATTTAGTCTCATCCTCATTAGAAATATTTGAAAATGAAGGATCTGATTTTGATAAATTATTTTGAAATCTTTCAAATTTATTATCTAATCTATTGTTACTAATAGACAGGTTAAAAAATCCATTTTGATTTTTATAAAGTCTTTTCCATGAAACACCAAAAGTTCTAGATCTTTGATTTATAATAGGTATTTGTTCGATTTGAGATTCATTTTCAAAATCAAATTCATCAGATTCGTTAACGGTTAATTTATCAACTGAACCTATACCAATGAAATTCAAATAATTAAAATCATCAATTTTATGATTTATTTTCATTTGATAATCCCAGTAATCAGGTAAAAACGATAAACCAATCGCTTTGAATATAAACTGAAGATAACTTCTTCTAACTGAGACTATAAAAGATGTTTCTTTGTTTTTAAATAATTTTAATGGACCTTCAAAAGTTAATCCAGCTTCACTTGATCCAATTCTAAAATTCCCAGATACTCTATCAAGATTTGCATCCTTTTGTTCAAAAGATAACACACCAGAAAGTGCATTATCATACTCTGCACCAAATGAAGAAGTTGAAAGAGTTACATCTTTTATAAATGAAACATTTATCAATCCAACTGGACCTCCAGAACTTCCTTGTGTACTAAAATGGTTTATATTAGGTATTTCAATTCCATCTAAGTAGTATACTGTTTCATTTGGGCCTCCACCACGAATTATTATATCATTTCTAAAACCTCCTATAGAAGGAGAAATTCCAGGCAAGCTTTGAATAACTTTTGTAATATCATTATTACCTCCAGGATAAGTTTCAATTTCTACAGCAGAAAATGTCTGGGTTGATAGTGGAGTTTCAAAAGATGTTTTAAAAGGTGATTCAAGAACAATAACTTCATCCAATATTTCAGAAGAAGGATTTAAAATATATTGCAAAGATTGATTTCCTGCTGATTTAACAATTACATTAAATTTAGTTTGTGATTTAAATCCTATAAAACTTGCTGTAACATTGAAACTGGAAGTTGGTATATCAGCAATTTTAAAATTACCATTTTGATCTGTGATTGTATAAAAATCTGAATTTTGAATTTGAATAGTTGCACCCTCTAATCCAAAACCAGTTTCACTATCAATTACTCTTCCAGATAAATTTCCCTGATTTTGGGCAAAAATGTTTACAGTAAAAAGGAGAAAAACACATAATAATTTTCTACTCATTCAAATTAGGAATTAAGAGCTTGATTACAATATTCATAACATCTTATTACTTCATCGACTCTATTCGATCCATCAGGTATTCTATATTCAAGTTCAACTGATGATGTAAACTTAAATGAATTATCCCTAACTAATTGGAGAATTTCTATAATAGGCGTGTCGCCTTTGCCCCATATTTGGTTATCAGATGCTCCAAGATTTAAAGGTTTAGCTGCTTGCCTATCTTTTAAGTGAAGACTACATATTCTTGAATGATTTTTTAATATAAAATTCAATAAGGTCTCTTTTGTGTTTTCTTTACGAGCAGCAATATAATGACCAACATCTAGATTTATAAAATTTTTCTTGGAATTATTCAGAGCAAAATCCCATGCAGTATCTGAAGCTTGCAAATGAGCATGATATCCGATATTTACATTATGTTTTTCTGCAAATTGAGAAATTCTTTTTGTATTTTCTTTTGTGGTTAATTCGGCAGTTAAATAGTCTGCACCAAGAGCTTTAGTAGCTTTCATTGCATATTCTATCTCACCATCCGAATTATTTGGCCCCATACAATATGGCTTATATGCAAAAATATTAATGCCTTGATTTTTAAACTGTTTTTTTACATTCTTAAAATCTTTCATTGAAACATTTGATCTCCATTCAGCATGTGATCTTTTTGACCTAGGCATACCCATTGTTGTCTCAACGTGATTACCCATAAGTTCAAGGTTATCAGAACCAGAATCTAAACAATTTTGAATAATAATATTCATATCTTCAATTCCAGGGTTAAAAGAATATGTAACTACAGATATATCAACACCATTAATATCTCTATATAATGGTGAGAAATTAAGGTTAAAAGCTCCTAAAGTAATAAGAGATGATTTTTTTATAAAACTACGTCTTGAATTCATTATTGTTTTTATTTAATTAAAATATATTATCTAGATTTGAATAAAACCTAAAACGTATTGTAAAATACTTTTTTAATATTTAAATACAAAATGGTAAAAGGGATAATCTTTGATATGGATGGAACAATGGTCGATAGCTTACCCTATCATCATGAAGCATGGAAAATATTTTTTAATGAAAATAAAGTTGAAAATTTTTCAGAAAAATTAAAAGATTATAAAGGTGGTGGGACACTTGATCTTATGAAAGCTGTTTATGGAGATCGATATTCTTTAAAAGAATTAAAAAAAATGAGTGATGAAAAAGAGATAATTTTCAGAAGAATTTACAAAGGAAAGATAAAACCTATTAAAGGTTTTAAGAAATTTTTAAATCATGTAAAGTCAAGAAATATACTTGTTGGGTTAGCAAGTAACGCTATTAGAAAAAATGTTTCTTTAATAATTAAAGAATTAGAAATCTATGATGACTTTGATAGTATTATATGTGGAGATGAAGTAGACAATGGAAAACCTAATCCTGAAATGTTTAATAAAACCATTGATAGATTTAAAATTAATAAGAATGAATGTTTAATTTTTGAAGACTCTTTAGAGGGTATTAAGGCTGCTAAAAATTCAGGTATTAATGTAATTGGAATTACATCAAGTAGTTCACATAAAACACTTCAAGATGCTGGAAGCACTATGAATATTAGTAATTATGTTGACTTTGATTTAGCGAAAATTTAAAGAAAGTACTTCGGGTGGGAATCGAACCCACACTCCAAAAGGAACTGGATTTTGAATCCAGCGCGTCTACCAGTTTCGCCACCGAAGCTAAAGGGCTCAAAATTAATAAATTCCATTACAATAAATAATTTATAATAAAATTATACTGAACAATAATTATTTATAAATTTGCACTCCAATTAATTGATTGTGAATACGCCAGTTAAATTATTTTCATGTACACAAAGTGAGACTTTGTCTAAACAAATTGCAAAACAATTTGGACAAGATCTTGGAAGTGTATATTTCCAAAGGTACAGCGATGGAGAATTTCAACCCTCCTTTGAAGAGTCTGTTCGAGGTTCTAGAGTTTTTTTAATTGGATCAACAAATCCTTCATCAGACAATTTAATGGAGATGCTTTTAATGCTAGATGCTGCAAAAAGAGCTTCTGCAAGACATATTACTGCTGTTATTCCATACTTTGGATGGGCTAGACAAGATAGAAAAGACAAGCCAAGGGTTCCAATTGGAGCTAAATTAGTGGCTAAGCTTCTTGAGTCTGCTGGTGCAACTAGGATTATAACAATGGATTTACATGCTGATCAAATTCAAGGGTTTTTTGAGAAACCAGTTGACCACTTATATGCTTCGTCAATTTTTGTTCCTTATTTAAAATCATTGAACATAGATAATTTAACAATTGCATCTCCTGATATGGGTGGTTCCAAAAGAGCATATGCCTATTCTAAATTTTTGGATGCTGATGTTGTTATTTGTTATAAGCAAAGATCAAAAGGTAATATAATTACTCATATGGAATTAATTGGTGATGTTACAGGGAAGAATGTTGTTTTGATTGATGATATGGTTGATACTGCAGGAACTTTAACTAGAGCTGCTGATTTAATGATTGAAAAAGGTGCAAAATCAGTGATTGCTATCTGTACTCATGCGTTGCTTTCCGGTGATGCTTATGAAAAGATTGAAAAATCAAAACTTAAAAAATTAATTACAAGTGATTCAATTGAAATTAAAAAAGAATCAAAAAAAGTTGAACATTTAACATGCTCTAAAATATTTGCAGAAGCAATGTATAATGTTCATCACAACAAGTCAATTGACAAACTATTTATAAAATAAAAAAAGATGAAATCAATAAAAATTAAAAGTTTAGCAAGAGAAGCTACTGGAAAAACAAGTACAAAATCAGTAAGAAAAGATGGCCTTGTTCCATGTGTATTATATGGGGGGGATCAAGTTCTTCATTTTACTGCAACTGAAATAGGTTTCAAAGATTTAGTATATACAGCTGCAGCTCACACAGTTGTTCTTGATTTCGGAGACAACAAGAAAAATGCAATTCTTCAAGATATTCAATTTCATCCTGTTTCAGATAAAATTTTACATGCAGATTTTTATGAACTTCATGATGATAAGCCTGTTACAATGGATATTCCTGTTGAACTTAGTGGATCAGCTCCTGGAGTATTAAATAGTGGTGGTGTATTATCTAGAAACAAAAGAAAACTTAGAGTTAGAGCACTTCCTGGTAATCTTCCAGATTCTCTTAATGTGGATATCTCTTCGCTTGAGTTAGGTGATAAATTTTATACCTCACAACTTGAGAGTGAAGATTTTGAATTACTTCACCCAGAAAATACTGTTGTATGTCAAGTAAGAACATCTAGAGCTTCAATGACGCTCCCTGAAGATGAGGAGACTGAAGAAGGAGCAGAAGGAACAGAAGGAGCAACAGAAGGAGCAACAGAAGGAGCAACAGAAGGAGCAACAGAAGGAGCAACAGAAACTCCTAAAGATGATTCAAAAGAATAATTTTATATAATTAATCTTAACTTTAATAAGATTGTTATAAAATGTACTTTTTTGAAAAAGTCGTATCACTGTTTACCTCAAAGTCTGATATGAATAAATATCTTATAATAGGTATTGGAAATATTGGTGACGACTATGTTAATACTCGACACAATATTGGATTTGATGTTCTTGATAAACTTTCAGATATCTTAAATGTAAATTTTGAGTCAGTGAAATTAGCACTAAGAGCAGAATCTAAGTTTAAGGGTAAGAAGATCATATTGATAAAACCCAATAATTACGTTAACAATTCTGGCAAATCACTTTTATATTGGAAAAATAAAGAGAAAGTTAGTAATGATAATATTCTTGTTGTCTGTGATGATTTAAATCTTTACTTCGGAAATATCAAAATAAAATCAAGCGGAACTGCAGGAGGGCATAATGGATTAAAAGATATTCAAGAATTTTTAGGAACTTCAAATTATCCCAGGATTAGAGTAGGCATATCCAGTAATACAAAAACATCTATGACAGAGTATGTTCTTGGCAAATGGACTGATTCAGAGCAAGAAAACATTAATAATCTTGTTAAAGTATCAACTGATATAATATTTTCTTTTATTCAAACTGGAATTGAAAGAACAATGAATTTTTATAATAAGAAGAATTTTATTGATGAAAATTTATAGAAGTATTGAAGAATATGATGAAGATAAAAGATCAGCTGTTACAATTGGAACATTTGATGGAATTCATCTTGGCCATCAGGAAATATTAAGTAGATTAATTGAATCCTCTAAGATTAAAGATCTAAATTCTGTTGTCTTAACTTTTTTCCCTCACCCAAGAATAATATTAAATAAGTATAATGAAGTAAAGATGATTGATACTTTAGATGAAAAAATTATTCACTTAAATGAAATAGGAATTGATTCACTTATAATTCACCCTTTTGATAGAAATTTCTCACTATTGTCAGCTAATCAATTTATAAAAGATTTTTTAGTTGATAAGCTTAAAATCAAACATATAATTATTGGATATGATCACAGATTTGGAAAAGGGAGAGAAGCCTCAGTTACAGACCTTAAAAATTATGCTAATGATTATGATTTTACAGTTGAAGAAATTAAAGCACAAGAAATTGAAAAAATTACAGTAAGCTCAACAAAAATTAGAAATTCCATAAATCAGGGTGATATAAAAACTACAGAAAAATATCTTGGAAGATACTTTAACCTAACAGGAAAAGTAGTAAAAGGAGATGGTTTAGGAAAAAAAATAAACTACCCTACTGCTAATATCTTTATTGAAGAAACCTATAAAATTATACCTAAAGATGGAGTCTATTTAGTTGAAACAATAATTAAAGACAAGCTGTTTAACGGCATGATGAATATAGGCCATAGACCAACTATTGGAACAAAAAATAAATCAATTGAAGTTCATTTATTTAATTTCAATGAAGACATATATGGTCAAGTAATCTCTATTAAAATGATTTCAAAGATTAGAGATGAAAAAAAGTTTTCTTCAATACAAGCTCTTAAAGAGCAATTAGTGAAAGATGAGAATTATTGTTTAAAATTAATAAACAAATAAGTTTTATCTTTGATTTCAAATTAATCTATGCTTTTAATCGATCAAATTTCTAATGACAAAGAGAAAACTTTAAAAGGTCTCAAAAAAAGAGGATTTAAAAATCTTGGTGTCGTAAATGAAATCATAGAACTTAATAATATTCGAAAAAAAACACAACAAGAACTAGATCAAATTTTATTTGAATCAAATACAATTTCTAAAGAAATTGCTGAAATTTTTAAATCAGGAAACAAAAGTGATAATGTTGAAAATCTTAAAAGTAAGTCTGCAGATTTAAAAAGCAGATCTAAAGATTTATCAGATAAGCTTGATAAAACAAAATCTGATATTTTAAGTCTAATTACAACAATTCCTAATCTTCCAGATGATAATGTTCCTGATGGTTTTACTGTTAATGATAATGTAGAAGTTTTCTCTACTGGAGAGATTAAAGACATTCCAGATAACTTAAAAAATCATTGGGATTTAGCCAAAGATTTAGATATAATAGATTTTGATCTTGGAAGTAAAATTACTGGTTCAGGTTTTCCAGTTTATAAAGGAAAGGGTGCAAAACTTCAAAGAGCTCTGATCAATTTTTTTCTTGATAGAAATACATCAGCAGGCTATACCGAATTTCAAGTTCCACATTTAGTTAATTCTCAATCTGCTTTTGCAACAGGACAGCTACCAGATAAAGATGGTCAAATGTATCATGTAATTAATGATGACTTTTATTTAATTCCAACTGCAGAGGTTCCATTAACAAATATCTACAGAGATACTAAAGTATCCATTGAAGAACTTCCAATACTTCTTACTGGTTATACTCCTTGTTTTAGAAGAGAAGCTGGAAGCTATGGTTCTGATGTGAGAGGACTTAACAGACTTCATCAATTTGATAAAGTTGAAATAGTCAGACTTGAACACCCTGATAATTCAAGTAAGGCTTTGACTGGAATGAAAGAGCATATAAAAGGTATATTATCTGAACTGGAACTAGATTTCAGAGTTCTAAACTTATGTGCAGGAGATTTAGGTTTTACATCTTCTATTACTTATGATTTTGAATTATACTCTAAAGGTCAAAAAAAATGGCTTGAAATTAGTTCTGTTTCAAATTTCAAGACTTATCAGTCCAATCGACTTAATCTTAAGTTTAAAAATAAAGATGGTAAAAATCATCTTCTTCATACTTTAAATGGAAGCTCTCTTGCCCTACCTAGAGTAATGGCTGGATTAATTGAGAATAATCAATCAAAAGATGGAATCAAAATTCCAAAGGCTTTAGTACCTTTTACTGGGTTTGATATAATAGATTAATATCATGATAGGAAATGTTCATCCAAAAAAATATCTGGGTCAACATTTTTTAATTGATGAAAATATATCAAAAAAAATCATTGATTCTGTTGATTTCAGCAAATATGATAAAGTTATTGAAGTTGGTCCTGGAAAGGGAGCGTTAACTAAATATTTATTATACTTAAAAGATGTTTTAACATTAATTGAAATTGATAAAGAATCAATATTATTTCTTGAAAATGAATTTAAAAAAGAAAATCTTGAAATATTAGAAAAAGATTTTTTAAAGTTTGATGTTCTCTCTACTTATCCATCATTAAGTGAAATTTTAATTATTGGAAATTTTCCATATAATATTTCATCTCAAATTTTATTTAAAGCTATAGATAATTATAAATCTATTAGTTGCCTAGTTGGGATGTTTCAAAAGGAAGTTGCAGAAAGAATTATTAGTAAACATAACACTAAAAAATATGGAATACTTTCAGTTAAGACTCAACTTCTATATGATGTAAAAATTTTATTTAATGTTTCTCCAAATGTGTTTTTCCCAAAGCCAAAAGTTGATTCTGCTGTTATTTCTATGACAAGAAAAAAAAATATAAATCTTAACTGTGATATTAATCTATTAGATAAAGTCATAAAATTAAGTTTTCAACAGAGAAGGAAAAAATTAAAAAACTCTCTAAAAAAGCTTGACATACAGGAAAATATATTAGAAGATAGTATATTTGGATTAAGACCTGAGCAGCTATCTGTTGAAGAATTTGTCAAATTAACTCAAAAAATTAGTGATGAGACAATTTAAAGTCAATGATGAATTAATAAATAAGATTAAAAAACTTATAAAAGGTAATGATAATGAAAAACTTATCATGAACCTTAATGAGCTTCATTATGCTGACTTAGCTGAAATATTTGAACTGCTAGAAATTAAGGAAGTTGTTTTTCTTGTTAAAATTTTTGATAAACAAAGAATTGCAGATGCTCTTGCGGAAATTGATGAAGACTTAAGAGAATTAATTCTTGAAAACCTTTCAGCTAAAGAGATTGCTGAAAAAATTGAAGAGCTTGATACTGATGATGCAACAGATGTAATTTCAGAATTACCTGAAGAAATACAAGAAAGAGTATTCTCTCAAATTAAAGATTCTGAATTAACTGATGACATAAAAGAGCTGCTTAAGTATAATGAAAATACAGCTGGTGGTTTAATGGCAAAAGAGCTAGTTAAAGTAAGTGAAAATCTTAGTATTGCAAAGTGTATTGATGAAATTAGAAAACAAGCCAAAAATGTAACTAGAGTTCACTCAATATATGTTGTTGACTCAAAAAACAGATTAAAAGGTAGGCTTTCATTAAAAGACGTAGTTACAGCAAATTCAAAATCAAAAGTTAAAGATATTTTTATACCTAAAGTTGATTACGTTACAGCTGATCAAGAAGGTGAAGATGTTGCAAAAATTATGTCAAAATACGATCTCGAAGCTATTCCTGTAACTAACAAAAGAAAAACTTTATTAGGAAGAATTACCATTGATGATATAGTAGATTTAATTAAAGATGAAGCAGAAAAAGATTATCAATTAGCAGCAGGTATTTCATCTGAGGTTGAGGTTAATGATTCTCTTCTTCAGTTAACTAAAGCTAGGCTTCCTTGGTTATTCTTAGGACTTTTAGGTGGGCTTGGTAGTGTTTTTATCTTAAAAGATTTTGAACAAATCATGAATCAGCCAGATTTAAGAAGTTTGTTTTTCTATACTCCTCTTATTGCTGCTATGGCTGGAAACGTTGGAGTACAATCATCAGCTATTATTGTTCAAGGTCTTGCAAATGATTTGGTAAAAGGCTCTTTATTAAATAGACTATTAAAAGAAGTTAGTTTAAGTTTAATTAATGGTTTAGCATTGTCTGTTATACTGGTAATATTTGGGCAGATTGTAAATCAAGATTTATTCATGAGCCTTACCATTGCTGGCTCAATGATGGGTGTTATAATAATTGCTGCATTAGTAGGAACCTTTGTACCAATTATTCTTGATAAACAAGGTATAGATCCAGCAATTGCTACTGGACCTTTTATTACTACTGCAAATGATATTTTTGGAATATTCTTATTCTTTTATATTGCTCAATTTTCTCTAGGTTTTTAATGAAAAATATTCTTATCCTTTGTACTGGAAACTCATGTAGAAGTCAAATTGTTCATGGATTTTTAAATCATTTTACAGATAACTCATTTTCCATTTATAGTGCTGGAATTGAAAAACATGGATTAAATAAAAATGCTGTAAAAAGCATGGCCGATATAGGAATTGACATTTCACATCACAATTCAAATCTTATTGATGAATATAAAGATGAAAAATTTGACTTTATAATTACTGTATGTGATAATGCAAATGAAACTTGCCCTGTTTTACCGAATAGTAATGGCAAAAAAATACATAAAAATTTTACAGATCCCTCTAAATTAAATAATGGTTTATATAATAAAGAATTTGAAAAAGTAAGAGATCAGATAAAAAGCTTTATTATTAATTTTATTAAAGAAGAATTAATTTGAAAGGAATTTTTCAATAATTTCTTTATCCATTCTTACTATTTTCCATTGATCTAAACCATCAATTATTGCACCTGTATTCTTATAGAAATCAATAGCTGGCTTATTCCAATCTAGAACTGACCATTCAACTCTATTTACACCTCTTTTTTTTGCTTCATATAAAAATGATTTATATAAAGAAATTCCAAAACCTTTACCTCTCATTTTTTGAGTTACAATTAAATCCTCTAGATGCAAAGTATCTCCAACCCATGTTGAATACCTAGGAGTATAGAAGGCTAGTCCAACAATTTCAGAGTTAAACTCTGCAAGAATACATTCAAACTTAGGACTTTGGCCAAAACCATCTCTTATTAGATCACTCTCTGTAACCTTAACAGCATTAGGTTCTTTTTCATATACTGCAAGCTCAATTAGTAATCTTAAAATATCTTTTACATCAGAAGAATTAGCTTTTCTAATTTTGTGATTTTCCATTTTTCAATTTAAAAAATTAATTGTTCTATCAAGAAAAAAAGATGGATTATCTGCATGAACCCAATGACCAGATAATGGAACTTTAATAATTTGGATATTAGAAAAATGTTTCTGAATTAATGGAAAATCAGCTTCAGCTACATAAGGTGAATTTTCACCATATAAAAAAAGAGATGGATTGTCAAATTTTAAATCTTTTTGAAGGCTAATGGATAATTTATTTTTAAATTTTGATAAAACTTTAATATTTAGCTTTAAACCCAAACTTTCTTTATCTATCCAATATAAATTCTTTAATAAAAATTGTCTAACTCTTTCATCTTCTACATAATTTGATAAATGAAAATCTGCATCTTTTCTTGAGTTTATTTTTTTAAAATCAAGTGATATTAAACTATTTAAAATATTTTCATGATGAGGTTTATATTCCTTTGGAATGATATCTACGATAATTATTTTATCTAAAAATTCAGGATATTTTTGCGAGAATAACATACTCACGTTTCCTCCCATGGAGTGGCCCAAAAGACTAAACTTTTTAATCTTATTATGTTTAGCATAATTATATATATCATCAACCATTAATTCAAAACTAAAATCTTTACTCCAGAAGCTTTTTCCATGATTTCTGAGATCTAGTAAATGTACTTGAAAATCTTTTTCAGCAATTTTTTTCGCATGTGTCTTCCAGTTGTCTCCCATACCTAAAAATCCATGAATTATAAACAGATCTCTATCAGAGTTTCCTATTAAATTTGAATGAAGTATTTTCATTTAAGTATATCTAGATAAGATTTGATTGTAGAATGTAAACCTTTATATAGAGACTCTGAAATTAAGGCATGTCCAATTGAAACTTCTTTAATGTTTTTTGTTGATTGTATAAAAAATTCAAGATTATCTTGATTTAAATCGTGACCTGCATTAAGATCTAAATTAATTTCATTTGCAACTTGTGAGCATTGAATATATTTTTCAATCGCTTTTGATTTATCAATATTATACACTTTAGCATAAGGACCAGTAAAAAGTTCAACTCTATCAGCATTTATCTTTTTTGCTCCCTCAAGCATATCTATGTCTGGGTCAATAAATATTGAAACTCGTATCGAATTTGAATGGAATTCATTAACAATATCTTTTAAAAATGAATAATTATTTATTGTATTCCATCCCGCATTTGATGTAATTGCATCCTCAGAATCAGGGACTAAAGTTACTTGTTCAGGCTTAATTGTATTAACAAGGTCAATAAATTTTTTACTTGGATTTCCCTCAATATTTAGTTCAGTATTAATTTTTTCTTTTAACTCAAAAGCATCAGAGTATCGAATATGTCTTTCATCTGGCCTTGGATGAATTGTAATTCCTTGAGCTCCAAAGTTTATAATATCTTGAGCTGTCTTTATTAAATTAGGATAATCTTCTCCTCTTGCATTTCTTAGTGTAGCAATTTTATTAATATTTACGCTTAGTCTTGTCATAAAATATATATAAACATAATTGCAAATATAGTACTTAATAAAGTTATAAAGTTTGTATTTTTGTGATATGAAAATAGCTCTATACATAGCATTTCATAACAAATCCTCAATTGATTGTTGTAAGGATATAATTGATATTATCTCAGGCAATAATCAACTAGTTATTGATTCTAAAATAAAAAATGAACTAAGTAAAGAAGCTCAAAAAAAATTCTCTTTTTTTGATTCAAAAAAGCCAATAGAAAATGATATTAATTTTGTTTTTGCCATTGGAGGAGATGGTACAATTTTAAGATCTATAACATATGTTAAAGATTCAAATATTCCTGTTCTTGGAATTAATACAGGTAGACTAGGTTTTTTAACAAGTATTCAAAAAGAAAATATTCAAGAGGCTATATCTCTTATTGAGAATAATAAATTCAGCATTATTAAAAGAACTCTTCTAGAAGTTAAATCAGAATCTCAAAATGATGCATTTTATGATTACCCATTTGCTCTTAATGAAATAACAATTCAAAGAAAAGACACGACATCACTTTTAAATATTTCTTGTCAAATTAATGATAAGTATTTAACAAATTATTGGTCGGACGGTCTAATAATTTCAACTCCAACAGGTTCTACAGGTTATTCTTTAAGTAATGGAGGATCGATTGTTTCTCCCGAATCAAATGTTATTGTTTTAAATCCAATTGCACCTCATAATATAAATATGAGATCATTAGTTATTCCTGATAATTCAAAAATAAATATTGACATTGAAGGAGATAGTGATATAAATTTATCTGTAGATTCAAGAATGTACTCCGCAAATTGTTCTAACCAAATTGAGATTTTTAAAGCTGGATTTACTATTGGTACTATAAAATTTGACAATGATAATTTTTATAAGAGGTTAAGAGAAAAGTTATTTTGGGGTCAGGATATGAGAAACCAAAATCTAAATAAATAAAAATGATTCCGAAGCATACAGCAATAATAATGGATGGAAATGGAAGGTGGGCAGAGCAAAAGGGAATGCCAAGAGTTTTTGGTCATCAAAATGGAGTTAGCGCCGTAAAAAAAATTGTTGAAGAAGCAAATAAACATAAAATAGAATATTTGACATTATTTACTTTTTCTGTTGAGAACTGGGATAGACCTACTGATGAAGTTGATACTCTAATGAAACTTTTAGTTCAAACACTCAAAGATGAGTTTGAAGATATCTTTAATAATAATATTAAGTTAAATGCTATAGGTGACTTAAATTCTTTGCCAGAAAAAGTAAAGACTGAATTGAATAGCATTATTGAAAACACAAAAAAAAATACCGGAATGATATTAACTCTTGCTTTAAGTTACGGTGGAAAGCAAGAGATTTTTAAAGCTGTTAAAGAGATTTCAGAGAAAGTTAAAAATGATATAATTTCTCTTGATAATTTTGATGATTCCGTAATAAATGACCATCTTTACACCAGAAATTTGCCGGATGTAGACCTGCTTATTAGAACAAGTGGAGAGCAAAGAATTAGTAATTTCTTGTTATGGCAAATAGCTTATGCTGAATTATATTTTACTGATGTATATTGGCCAGACTTTTCGGAACAAGACTTTACTAAAGCAATTGTTGAATATCAAAACAGAGAAAGAAGATTTGGAAAAACTAGTAAACAATTATAAATCTCACTTAATAAAGGTTTTTACTGTCTTTATTTTATCGACAGGTTTCCTTTTTTCACAAAATGATTATAGAAAAGGTGATACATATACTATTGATACTATTACTGTAGCTGGATTAAAAAACTTTAGCGATAGAACTGTTGTTACATATAGTGGTTTGAGACAAGGACAAAGCATTCAAGTTCCTGGAGAAGAAGTCAGTGCAGTTCTAAAAAAATTATGGAATCTTGAACTTTTTAGTGATGTTAATCTTTATGTTACTGACGTTAACAACGGTAAGATAAAACTAGAGATAAATGTTGATGAACTTCCTACACTACTTAACTATAGCATAAATGGTGTAAAAAGAAGTAAGGCTGAAACTTTTGAAAAAGAAACTGAATTATCAGAAGGAAAAAGACTTTCAGAAAGTTTTCTGACAAATACAAAAAACTATATTCAAAATGATTTAAAAAAAGATGGTTTTTTAAATTCTAAAGTAAATATAGTTTCTACTCCTGACTCAATTGGCTCAAATAAGCGAAACCTTAACATAAACGTTGATAGGGGTGAAAGAATTAAAATAAAAAATATTAGCTTCTCTGGGAATGAGATATTTAAAGATGGTAAGTTAAAATCCAAGCTTAAAAAAACTAAGAAAAAATTTCCTTTAAGATTTTGGAAAAAATCAAAGCTTATAGCATCCGATTATGAAACCGATAAAGAAAATCTAATATCATTTTACAAAGAAAAAGGATACAGAGATGCACGAATTGAATTTGATACAATCATTACAAATGATGAGAAAACAATTGATCTTGCCTTAAGTATTGACGAGGGAAATAAATACTACTTTGGAGATATAAATTATATTGGTAATAGTTCATATACTGATTTTCAATTAGACCAGATATTAGGAATAAAAAGTGGAGATTCTTATAATGGAGTTCTTCTTAAAGAAAGAATTCAGGATGACAACCCAGATGCAAATGATTTATCTAATCTCTATCAAAACAACGGATATTTATTTTCATCAGTAAATGCGGTTGAGGTAAGTGCAGCAAATGATACTATTGATTTTCAAATACGAATTAATGAAGGTAAACTCGCAAGTTTTAATAAAATTACAGTTGTTGGTAATACTAAGACTAATGATAATGTAATATATCGTGAACTTAGGATAAAACCAGGTGAACTTTACAGTAAAGACAAAGTTGTAAGAACTATTCGTGAGGTTGGTCAGCTAGGGTTTTTTGATGCGGAACAGATAAGCCCTGATTTTAAAAATGTTGATCCTAATCAGGGAACAGTTGATATTGAGTTAGGATTAATTGAAGCGGGTGCAAGCCAAATAGAATTACAAGGTGGATATGGAGGTGGAGGTTTTATTGGTACTCTTGGTCTCTCTTTTAATAATTTCTCAACAAAAAATATTAAAAATAAAAAAGCTTGGAGACCACTACCTATGGGAGACGGTCAAACTCTTGCTATTAGACTTCAAACAAGCTCTTTCTATAGCACAAAAAGTTTCAGTTTTGTTGAACCATGGTTTGGTGGAAGAGAACCTGTTCAGTTTTCACTTTCACTTTCATCAACAAAACAATATAGGTATGATTATTTCACAAGAAGAGCAGATAAAACACAATCATTTGAAATTGCTGGATTTAACCTTGGTATTGCAAAGAGACTGAAAGTACCAGATGACTATTTTGTCCTTTCTCAATCAATATCATATCAATATTACAATCTAAATAATTATTTCACTGGACTTTTTACATTTGGAAATGGAGAGTCCCATAATATAGCATATAACATTGCTTTATCAAGAAATAACACATATACAAACCCTATTTTTCCTATTGGTGGATCAAGTTTTTCGCTTAGTGGAAGATTTTCTCCTCCCTATTCTCTTATCACAGGTGATGACTTTTCTGATATGAACGAAAGACCTGAGTATCAAAATAATAGAGGGGAACCTATCCAAGCTGAAATCGATCAAGCAAAGTATAGATGGCTAGAATTTTATAAAGTTAAATTTGATGGTAGCTGGTATACTAGATTATTTGGGAAGTTTGTTTTAAAAGCACAAACAGATTTCGGTTTTTTAGGAACATATAATAGTAACAAAGGCTATATCCCTTTTGAAAGATTTTATTTAGGAGGTGATGGTATGCAGCAATATGCAATGGATGGAAGAGAGACAATATCTCTAAGAGGATATGAAAACGGATCACTTTCAAGTAGAGATGGATCAATTATTTACAACAAATTTTCATTGGAACTTAGATATCCTATAAGTCTTAAGCCAAGTGCATCTGTTTTTGCGTTAAGCTTTCTTGAAGCAGGAAATGGATTTGATAATTTTAAAGATTACAGTCCATTTGATGTTAAAAGATCTGCTGGTATAGGTGTAAGGGTATTTATGCCTGCGTTTGGTCTTCTTGGAATTGACTTTGGTTACGGTTTTGATTCAACAGACCTTTCTAATTCAGGACAAGCATCAGGATGGCAAACACACTTTGTAATAGGTCAACAATTTTAATCGTTTTTTAAAGAAAAATTACGATATTGCACCCGTAAATATTATAACAGATGATGAAATCGATACTCAAACTAATAACTGCTACATTTTTAGCTGTAGCTCCAATGACTTCAGTTGCTCAATCAAATGTAGCTCATATAAACGTTCAACAGCTTATCAGCGAAATGCCTGAGGTAATTGCTGCTCAAAATGAACTAGCTAAACTTGAAAAAGATTATACGACTCAAATTGATAACGCATTTAAAGAATTTCAAACAAAAGCTCAAAGCTACTCTTCAGATGCTGCAAATCAAACTGATGTAACAAATCAAGCTAGACAGAAAGAGCTCGAAAGTATGCAAACAAATTTACAAGAATTCAGAGATTCAGCTGCTCAAGAGCTTCAAAAGAAGCAAATGGACTTAATGACACCACTACTTGAAAAAGCTAGAGATGCTATTACTAAAGTTGGAAAAGATCAAGGGTTTAATTATGTAATTGACTCTAGTCCAAATGGAGGAATTATTCTTGCAGATGGAAAGGATCTTTTAGCTGATGTAAAAAAGGCGCTAGGATTCTAATAAACTAAATCTAGTTTACATAAGGTTTTTTAACATACACAGGCTCAGCGTATGCAATATCTTCAAATTTATTATTGTTAAATAACTTCTGAGATAGGCTTATCATGTTTGATGAACTAATTACATTCTTAATCAAATTCACTTTTTTATTTAATATTTTATCTATAAAGTGATATGAACTACTATCATTTACAACTATAGTTGTAGAGTTATCAATCATTTTATTTAAAAATTCTTGATCAATAAATTCAATGCTTGGAGGTATCAATTCATCTAATTCAGAATTATATTTTGATAAATAAAAATAATTTCCTTTATCGTTTATTAGTGCGATAATATTATCACTTTTTGAATCTAAGGAATTTGCAAGAATTTTAAGAGTTGAGATTCCGATCAACTTTATTTTATGAGGATAACAAAGTCCTTTAGCCACAGAAAAGCCGATTCTTAGTCCTGTAAAAGAACCTGGTCCAACTCCAATTGAAATGGCATCTAAATCTTTTACATTTAATTTTTCATTAAATAGTATGTCTTGAATTGTAGAGGTTAATAATTCACTATGCCTGTATTTGTCATCCTCTAATTCAAAGTGACTCACTAGTTTCCCCATCGAAGAAAGAGAAACAGAACAGTTTTTACTAGATGTCTCTAAATTTAAAATTAATGACATCTATATCAATTTAATTAGATTGAGGAATTGATAAAGGTAATCCAAAGTAAAACTCTAAAACTTTAAGC
>Ga0209630_10001921_pt1 | contig 21115 bp, 19 predicted proteins | sample COG_01_FD_184745 | JGI IMG/M metagenome (GOLD analysis project Ga0209630, IMG submission 184745) | Pelagic Microbial community sample from North Sea - COGITO 998_met_01 (SPAdes) (version 2) | ecosystem: Environmental > Aquatic > Marine > Neritic zone/Coastal water | place: Helgoland, sampling... | reverse complement strand
CTATAGCGTCTCCAGCCGAATTAGTTACAGTTACATCTGAACTAAACGAAGCGCCTTGGTCTATCCTAAGATTTGCTACTGCCGCCATTGAATTGTTTTATTCCTTCTTGTATTTTACTATTGTAATGATTAGTCAATACATCTATTTTTTCCAATTCAATTTCATGTCGAACTTTAGATTGTTGAATTTCTTGTCTAGCCGCTATTGAGTTTCTTAACTCTATAGGTAACTTTTCAATATCGTAATCTACGCCGTCTATTGATATAACATTTTTTGGTTCATCCATAATTATAACTTCTTGTTTTGTTTTTTAATTTCTGCGATTAGTTTTGCTTTATTCAATCTCTTGTCTAATTCAATACCAATTTTTCTGCCAAGTTTTTCTAACTCGGCCTTTGTTTTTTTCTCTAATCCTTTTGTATCAATTTTTTTAACTTCATTCTTTAATACTAAAGGTTTAACTGAAAACCAACTTTTAATTTTTGCTATAATGTTCATAATTTCCTCTTATATTTATATATTTATAATGGTATTTATACTATTTACCAAACTTTTCTTTGGCCAAATGATTTACATCCATAATATAATCCTGCATATTTTGAGAATTTTGACTGTCTAATCTATATCTCTTAACATGGTCGTCAATCCAAGCTTCACTATCGACACGATAGTATTTCATTTCCTTTTCAGCTAATTCAGGTGTAATATGTCCAAGTCCTGCTAATGTCCAATTCCACAACATATTATTCACATGACCAAAATAGATATTAAAAGTTGACATATCAGGTATCGTGTGTTTAGACATTTCTAAAATTTCTTTTACTTGTGGTGTTATGTGTTCTTGTGTTTTTATTTTTTTCCAGAATGGTGTGTCATCTCTATCACCTGTATAATGTAATACTAAAAAATCTCTCATATCATCATACACTCTGGACATTTGAGTATTAAACTTGTTTCTGTTTGTATCTGTTAAAGTTTCTTCTTTACTTTGTTTTAAATACTTACGAGTAAACTCTATCAATTGTACTATTGTTGTGTGAATTGAGGTAGCTTGTAAAGGTTCAGCAAATGCACCTGAAAGTCCAATTGCTAAAACATTTTTCATCCATTGTTTCTCTAATCGACCAGACCTGAACTTAATTTTATTTCTTACTTCTATTTCTTTGCCGTAAAAATCATTAATTTCTTTTATTGCTTCATCTTCACTTATCATAGTATCATCAAAAACATAGCCCTTACCTACTCGGTGTGTCGTAGGTATCATCCATTGCCAACCTGCGTTCATAGCTTGAGCTGTAGTTTCAGGTCTAATATTATTAAATTCTTCTTCTGACATATCTTCATATCTATGGTCAAAAGGTATAGCTGCGTTCATTGGTAAATGGCCAACATAATCTACCCATTTCCACTCATCCAATTCACTAATTAAAAACTTTTTAAAACCTGTAGCATCTACAAATAAATCACCTTCTAACATATTATTATCGTCCATTAACAATGAATGAACTTCACCATTTTCATTTAAAATACATTTTTGTACTGTGCCATTAATAACTTCAACGCCTTTGTAAATACATTTATTTTTTAATAATTCACCTACTCGATTTGTATTAAAATGAAATGCACCGCCAGCCATTCTGTTTTCATTCCAATTAAATCCACAAGTTGAAGATAAATGATAATTTTCTCTATGTTTTTTTAAACCTTGTAAAAATAAAGTATCTTTAAATTGTGTAGCTGTCGGTGTACCGTCAACAGGCGACAAATAATTTTTATCTTTTTTACTTGTCCAATTTTTAAAATTAATAGCTAATTTTGGAGTTGCATCAAGTACCCTTTTGACTTCTTCAAATTGAACATCTGTGGGAAAAAATCTACCATTCAATAAATCAGCAAATATTCCAGTAGAACCTTCTCCTACACCTACTATAGGCACATCCATTGATTCAATCAAAGTAATATCATTTCCTTTTGTTGCATGACTAAAAATAAAAGCAGACAACCATGCTGCTGTTCCACCACCTACAATAACTATTTTCATATTTACCTCTATTATTAATTTCTAAATATAAACCAACCGGTTATAATATATTTTTCATGTGTATTACTTATAATGCCTCGGTGAGTGTGTGTAAAGTCACTTGGCCATAATACTGTTAATCCTTTTTTTGCTTCAGACTTATAATTTTGATACATCCATTCAGTACCGCCGTTTGGCACATCATTTAAATATGTCATAAAAACTAAATTTCTAGCAACACTCGGAAAATTGCCACCATCTCTTTCGTGGTGCCATTGTCTAAATCCTTCTCCAGGTTTATAGTGTTGAATATTAATACCGTTATATACATTCGTATTTTTAGGATAACTAGGATATTTACTTGTGTATATTTTAAATGCTATTTCTAAATGTCGCAAATAATCTTGTGATTCAAAATTAGAAATGTAAATAGGAGCATCTGTAGATGATTTCTTATCTAGTTGTACTTGGCCTCCGGATTTGCCTTGTTTTTTTGGAGTATTATCATTATGAAAATATTTAATTAAATCGTCACAAATATGTAAATCACTATCAGGTATTTGATATTCTAAAATAAAGTTTTCCATTATGACCAACTATTCATAGGACTTGTCCATTTTTGTAAAGGACATTCTGCATTTAATAATTTAACTTTTAAAGGCATAATACAATTACACACTTTACAGGTTTTTGTTAATCCTCTTAGGTTATCACAACCTTTACATATATTATATCTTTTTTCAGATAACTCTTTACTCGCAAAAATTTTCATTAAAAATAACTCATATCTTCATAATCAATATTAGACAATTTTACCAAATCAAAATTTCCAGAAACACTAATTCTTGTAACATCTGATTTAAAAGGAGCTACATAATGTTGAGTTAAAGCTGGAAAAATTAAAAAATCTCCATTTTCAGGCTTAACATTTCTCATATTAGAAGTCCATTGAGGATTTGTAACTTCTCCATAATTGAAAAACAAAGTACCAGGTCCTAAATTTGTTCCTTGAAATTCCTGTTGTTCTTTTTTTAATTCTTCAGGTACATCTAAAAAAATAACAAAAGAATAATGACCAGTATGTATGTGTGGTGGATTATATTCATTGGCTTTCATAAAGTTTACCCATAAAGACCTAGGTTTATAATTTACAGGTTTATTAGGAATATTATGATATGTGCAATGGCCATCTCTATATGCTTTCCAATAATTAGGAAAAATATCGTCCCAAAACCAATCAAAATCAGGTTCATTAAATTTTCTCTGGTCTTTTAAATGACCAGCTAATTGATTATTGTCTGATATTATTGTTTTTTCGGCTCTTTTTTTAAATTCTTCAATCACATCTTGGGGTAATTTAGTCCTCATCACATATGGACCCCAGGTTAAATGTTCTCTCTCAATTCTATCCATAGACTGTTTCAAATGGTTCACCCTTTAATAATAATTTAAACTTCTTAATTTCACCTTCTAATATTTCTAATCCTGCATAACCAGGACGCATTAATGGAAATACTTTACAATCTTTAATGTAAAAATATGTGATTGGAACTGTAGGCACCGGAAGTGTACCTTGTGTTGGATGTTTTTCAATATCCATTTGATAGATTTCTACCACATCTGAATATTGTTCATTGATTTTCTCTAAGGTATCAGTAACAAATTTTTTACAGACTTCGCAAGTAGCTGAAGTCATTACTATACCTAATACTTTTTCGTTGGAAATATTTTTGATAACCTTAACGGCTTCATCATAATTATTCAATTGTTTCACTTCAAACTCCTAATATAATATATTTATATTGTATTATTTATTGACTATTTGAATCTCGTCTATAGTAATAAGCAGCGTAAGTTCCTTCAAAGTTATTATTACCAGAACCACCACCCCACATTAAAGATGCGTTAGAGTTGTCCCAACCACCGCCGTAACAGTAAGTATTAGAATCATGGTTATAACAACCATGTGAATCACCTGTACCAAATCCACAAAGGTCGCCACCAGTGCTCTGGCAACCTCCTGATTGAGCACAACATTCAAAATCATCAATACCATAATTGGATGTTAGATTTTCGGTGTTTTCTGAAGTGGCATTATTTAAACTTCCTAAGTAAGCATGGCCATTTATGTGAGCCCAACTTGAACCAGCTGCCCAACTATTAATTGTTCCAACAATCCATTGACCTGTTGCTCTTCTTTCTAATAAGAATTTATCACCAGAAGCTGGTGTAAATGTAGAACCTCTTGTTCTAGCATAAACAGTATCAGGTGAAGGTGTTGCTGTGTTATTTAAATTAAATTGGTAGTTTGTGCCGGAGAAATTATTTCTTGCTGAGTTAGCAGCAAATAATAATGTATAACCGCCACCGTTATAAGATGTGTCCATTTGACAATAATGTTGTTCGGCAGAAATAGTACCATAGTTTGTAATATAGTATAATCCACTTGCACTAGAACCTTGAAAAGAAGCACCTAAATCAAAGATTGCCTTACAAGAAATATTTGCTCTTGCTGATGATGAACCATCAAGCGTTGGTGTAATGGTAATATTAAATTGTCTTTCAGTAACATTTGAACCTGGGTCAGTTGCCTGAACTGTAAATGTAGTTGTAGTATTTCCACCCACATTTGTTGGGTCACCTGAAATTACACCTGTAGATGAGTTTAATGACAAACCTCCAGGTAAAGATGAACCTGATTTTAAGTAGTAGGAAACTGCTTGACTTTCCGGGTCAGTTGCCGATAATGTAAAGTGTGTGCCTGTAGCGCTATCACTTACATTACCTAATGCACCTGATGTAGTTACCCAAGCCGGACTTTCATCAACATTTAAAGCATTTTCTAAAACATTTGATAATCCTGAAGAATTAATCACTTTAACATCATAAGGTTCATCTACAGTACCTAAATTACCATCATTTAAAGTACAAGTTAATTGACTTGCACTATCTCTCACAACAGTATCAAATGAAATTGCTGAACCTCCGTTTGTTATTAATTGTGCCGTAGCTGATGTACTAAAGAATGAACCAGTAATTACAATTGTAGAAGCGCCGCTCTCCACTAAATCACCAGAAACACTAGTAATAGTTGGTGGAGTATCAATTGGTGCCCAAGCTGTACCATTATAATACTCTAATAAACCTGTAGTGGTATTGAAACGAATTTTACCTTCTTCAAGGATACTTCTATTCGCTGTTGTACCTTTTGATATACCTTTTTGTTGTGCCATATTACTATTTATCCTATGCTGGTAGTTCTCTTACATCAATATTGTCACCAACGGTTGGTGTCGTACTGAAGGTTAATGTTGTTCCCGAAATCGTATAATCAGTACCAGCCATCATTGAGATACCGTTGACAATTACTAAAGTATTTTCTTGTGTAACACCACTTGTTACTGTAAATGTATTTGTTGAACCATCTCCTGTAAATGTTCTTTGTACTGTTGCTTTAACAATGTTACTTGTTTGAATTTTTTTAATTTCACTAGTAGATGTATCATAAACTAAAAATTCATCATCTGAGGCAGCTCTCTCTGCTAACTCTGTTCTACTTGTAATACCTACAAGATATTGACTTTCAATGTATTTTACTTCTTGAGCTGATAAATCGTAAACTAAAAATCTATCATTATCAGCTGATGTTTCTGCTAATCCATTAAATGAAGTGAATGAAGCTTGACCTACAATAGCACCTTCGTATGCAATTCCTAAGTAAATTAAGAATACTGTTGCACTTGAAGCTGGCGCTTCTGTAAATGTAATTTGAGTACCGCCTGAAGCAAGTGTGTACGCTGAGTTTGGCTCTTGAAGTACACCAGCAACTGATACTAATATTGAACTTGTTGAAGCAACGGTATAAGTCAATGTAAAAGTAGTCGTACTACCGTCAGGCGTTATCGACTGTCTTTCAAATGCTCCGTATGCTGGTTCTCTTCCTAAATATGCCATTTAATTTATCTCTTTATCCTAATATTTATAGTTTTTTTTTAATCATTATTCGTCAAGGTCCCAACTAGTAGTTGATTCATTCCATTTATACATTTTTCCATTAATAGTTTAAACTAACTCCTCGTATTCTCGCCTCTTTAGAACCTGAGCTCTGGTTGGCGAATGATATTTTATATTTTAATTGGGTTCCTGCTGTTACGGCTAAGTCATTTACTTTAGCCATCTTAATACCAGAACTAAAGTCTGGCATAGCAGTTAGTGTAGCAGTAGAATAGTTACTACCGTTATCAGCTGAAAGTTGTAGTATAATGTCTGTGTTTAAAGCATTTGTTCCAGAAATATCCTGGTAAGTTATCATTGCACCCATTGATGAAGTTGAGGATGCTGTAATTGCTGGACAAGTAAAGTTACCTGTAGCATTTACTGATGTAACATATCTAGTACCTCTCCATCTCCAAGAGTGATTATTACCCCAATTTGTACCATTACTATAATGTTTTACCCATGCTAAATATCTAAATTTAGTTGATGTAGATGTTGTTTCTGTATAAGATGTACCATTAACAATAGAGGTACGAGTGCTAAATGTAACAAGGTCACTTGGATTTGTATTACCTGAACCTGGTAAACTATTAAATGCTTGTGTTTTAATATTTGTAAAACTACCTGCACCATCTTGAAAATAATAATCCATGTGTGTAGGTGTAAAAGTTGTATTTGCTCCTAAGTCAAAAACATAACAATGATAGTAAGCAGCTGAAGCTTCAGAAAAACCACTTGCACTTTGTCCATCATATCCAGTTAAAAGATTTGTTGTTGGGTCACTAGCAGCATTTCCTGTGTGATTATAAGTAGCGCCACCACTTCCTGCTCTAGTATAGTGTAAACTAAAATCTGCTCTCTGTGCCCATGATATACTTGTTGAGTCACTTGTTTCTACTAAAGTAGAAATATATTCATTAGAATCTCTAGCTGTGCTAGCACCATTCGTATAACCCGAAGTATCTTGAAATACATCTATGTATTGTGAACTTGTTCCTACAGCTACCCTATTTGATTGTGTAGCTTCTCTTAATGCTAATGTAGATAAATCATTTATTATTTTATCATCACCACCTGTAGCAAAGTTTGCAAAATTTCTTGTTAATGTTCCCATTTTTTTATCCTAGATACCTTAATACTATTTCCGCCGTATTTGCCGGCGCCGTTGTAAAAGTTAATGTTGTTCCTGAAATAGTATAGTCATCTGTTGGTACTAAACAAATACCATTTACAAATACTAAAACATCATCAACTGTGTGACCAGCTAAACAAGTTACTGTCGTAGCAGAACCATCACCTGTATTTGTTTTATCGGTAGTAAATGTAACAGGCGTAGCAATGTTTGATTTTTGAATTTTTTTAAATGCTGATGTTGATGTATCAAAAATTAATAAAACATCATTATCAGCCGCTAGTTCAGCTAATTCTGTTTGGCCTGTAATTGCCTCTGTATTTAGTTTTGTAGAAGTAATAGCGTTATCAGCTACAGTTGCGAAACCGCCTCTTACTGTACCTGGATTTAAAATAACAATTGCATGACCATTTGTTGGTGCTGATGTAAAAGTAATTCTCTTATAATCACCGGCACCATCTACACCTAAAGTATAATCATCTGTAGGAACCTGAAGAACATCATTTACATAAATTTTTAAATCGTTTAAACCAGCCTCATCAATAGCAAATTGCATATCAAATGCTGTAGTAGAACCATCACCTGTAAAATTATCTCTATCGGTAAATGTTCTAAACGCTGTTCCTGGTTTAGCTGCTATATAAGGCATTCTTAATTACTTCCTATTAATATTTATTATACATCTTCTAATACAGATAGTGTAGCGTCTAAAGCAGTTGCTGTTCCACAACTTACTCTAATTACATCACCTGCTGAACCGTTATTTTGTAATACAATTTTATTACCAGACATTACTTCTAAAGCTGAGCCGGCAGGAATTGTAGCACTTTTAACTATATATGTGTCTGTTCCATCATATCCATCTAGGTAAATATCAGCGGTAACACCTGTTGTCGTTTTATTAGACAATGTGATACCGATAACAATACTTTCTAGGGCTGATGAACCAGCACCAGCAGGACATGAGTATAGAGCGTCACCAGACGCAGCTGTACTTGTTGTCGCTGAACTTACTGTAAATCTTTTAAAATCGTTTGCCATGGTTTCTTCCTATTATTTATACTTCTATTTATACTATTTATAATAAAATCCTTGTTTAACCTAAAGCAATTGCTTGGGCAATCGCAAAAGGCCTTGTTGCAACTCTTATACTATTCTCACTTAAAGTTGTAGTTGCGTTAATTGATGTACCAGAAATACTAGTAAGACCACTTATGGTACTATTTAGCGTAATTGTCATTGTATCTGTTGCTGATACGGTAGCAGTAATATTAGAATCACCTGCAAATGTAAACACATCTCCTGAACTGATTTGTTGTACAGTAGATGATGAATCTCTAATTGTAAAGGCAGCTGTAACGGAAGTATTCAGCTCATTAATAGCAGCTGAAATATTAGTAGCTGTAGTTGTTAATGTTGCAACATCACCGACTTCCGTTCCCAAAGAATTAAATGTGGTTCTTAGGGTTTCTAAAGTATCTGTAGTTGCTACGCTTCTAATTGCCATTTTACTTTACTATTTCCTTTAATAAATTTTTTATTTCTCTCAACTCGGCCTTTAAATTATTTATATCTTTAACCGCATTTCTTATTGAGTCTCCATGTTCTTCTCTAGCTTTTACTCTATTCATATAAACTTGATATTCAGTCCTATTCGTATTTACAATACCGTTAGAATAAATATCTCTTTCTAAACTTGTATGACCTTGTACTTTTAATCTAGCCATATTATACCGCCAACGCTATTCCTCTCAAATCTTTAATTACAGGAGGGTATGATGAGTTTGTACCTTTCATAACTATTTTGATTTGAAATGCTGAGAACTCTGATATATCACTTGCACTATATTTGTATTCTTTATATGTATTTGCGTCTTCAGCCGGTGTAACTGTAGTATCTTCGCTACCGTCACCATTAAACGCTGTCCAACCTAAATCATCAATATTTCTAACTTCTTCCGAAGATGTTGCTCTAAAGTAAACTCTAACACTTGAAGTTGAACGAACATTTTGAGTTAATCTAACTTCTAAAGCAGTTGATGGATTTTCTAAACTAATTGGTCTTGTACAATATATAGCAGCTGTAGAAGAACCACTTGGTTGGTCATCATCAACAAAGTTAGGTGTATTTGATGATGTTGGTTGATTTAATCTATTTTGAATAGTAAATGCACTCATTCTTTGAGTATCAATTACTGGTGTTAATTTTGTATTTGATGAAGATAAATCTAATTGAACAAATAATGATTTGTTGCCTGACATTTCATTTGTTTGGTTAATATCACTTGCTACCATTTGAGGAGCAGTAAAGTAAATATTATCATTACCTACAACTGATTGTCTATTAGAAAAACTTGTTAAAGTAAATTCTGATTCAGAACCATGAACTGATTTACCAGTTGTTGGTCTAATAGAATATCCTATTGTCGTTTCAGGTACAGTCATTGTTTGAATACTCAAATTCATTACATCATATAATCTATTTTGTGTTGCTGTAATACTTGTGCCACCAATATCTCCTGTTGCTGTAGCATTTGAAGAACTTGGTGAAGTAATGTCGTAACTATCTAATGTTATATTAGAGATACTTGTATATGTTCCGTTAATATCGGAGTGTGCTAAACCATTATATGTTCCTGAGGATACACCAGCAATTGTAACATTGTTTGATGTGCCGTGCATACCATGATTTGGATGGAAAACTCTGATAACTTTAGAACCACTTGTTGTTCTTAAAGCATTATTTTTTAATGTTCTTGTTGGTAAACTATCGTTAGTCAATACAACTGAGCCGGTATTTGTAACATCAAATTCACATCTTTTTAATTTGAATTTAATATCTTCATTTTGGTCAGCAGTCCATGTTGTACCATTTTGTGATTTAAATAATACACCTGCATATGGTTGCTCTGATATTGTTCTATCAGAATTAACTTGTGTTTCTCCCATTCGAGCAACCCAAGCATTGTAATCTGTAGAGTTAGCTAATACAACTAATGCGTATTCAACATTTTCTTGTATGTAAACTGGACTATCAAAAGTAAATGTTGTAGCCGTTGTAGAATCTGTACTAGTATTTACAGCACTAGGATTAATTGTTTTTTCAGAGAAAGGTAAAATCTTCGTTCCTGGATAACCATTTACAACTTCTCTAATTTGAACTGTAATTGGAACAGTATCATCTTTAGATTGGAAGAATAAATCTACTGAACTTACAAAAACACCACCACTATCATCAATTAAGAAAGTTTGAGCAAGAGGATCCCACCAACCAACTTGTCTGTTAGTTTCTCTTGTAGATGTTCTAGTAATATCTCTATTATCTGTTGTGTTTGTTCTTTGTAATCTAGGTTCTCTTGTAGATAAAATTGTTTCTTGTTGAGTTTCTAAAATACCTCTTGCTGTGTAATCTACTTCACCAGCTGTTTCTACATCTGAACTTCTATCATCTGTAGCTGAGGCAGTTAATCTGAATACTCTTGTACCTGTTCTCCATCTTGGATTTGAATTATTTGTTGGGTCAGGTATTGCAAATGTTCCTGATAATGCACCGTTAGCGTCTGTTACTAAATTACCACCTAAAGAACCACCTGTTGGTGTAACATAAGTTGATACATCAATGTTATCAAAGTATGGATAAACTCTTGTGTTTGGTTTAAATCTTGTACCGTTAAATGTAATTGTTCTTGCTCTTACAAAAGGCACAAATGCAACATTAATAATTCTGTCACCAATTGAATTTCTAACAACTTGTGGTACTAATACATTTCTTACACCTGTTCTAGTTTGATTTACTAATTGAGCAGTTGTAACTTCTTGTCTTTGTAATACTCGTCTTGGAACACCAAAAGCAAATGTTTGTTCTCTTACTTGACCACCAAGCGCTCTAACATCCATATCTCTAGGAGCGCCAGCCCACATATCTTGCCATTCATTCCAAACTGTACCAATCTCAACACTCTCTAAACCAGGATTGCCTGAAATTAAAGTATCAAAACCACCTTGATTGTTTATTACTAATTCTGGTGCTCTTTCTGTTTCTTTCCATTCATCACCTGGAGGTGTTAAATCAATCGTACCAATCCATGTAAATACATTGAAAGGATTAACATTAATATATTTACTTGCAAAAGGTTGGTCAACTAAAGTTGTTTCTGTGTATGGTAATGTTAATAAATCACCAGTTTTTTGATAATTAGCTGCCGTTCTATCTGCGTCAACAATTTCTGTACCGTCATCATCTCTTTCGATTAATTGTACTGCGTCTTCCTTAAATGTTGGTCTCAAAGCGCCTTCAGCCATTGCCATAGCAGCTTTGTAATCTGCGTTACCTACATCACCGATACCATGACCAGTAAAGTTGTCAACAATAAATCCGTTTTTAAATCTATCAAAACCGTCTGCGTCTTGTATTTGTAAAGACTGTGCTGATTGTTCTAACATATTTAATTGAGTGTAATACTCAACATTTTCTAATCTCTTTTCAATCTTACCAATATCTCTCATTGTATATCTTCTATTATCAATGATTTCGATTTCAACATGGTCAGTTGAAAGAGTGTAATTATCTAATTGTAGTGTGTAAAGGTGCATTGCACTATCTAAATTATTTGGTGCTTGAGGACTTAATGCCGAAGCTCCATCTACTTTTCTAAATGTGCCATCTTTATCTAAAAATATTTTTACAATTTTTGGTAAATAGAATTCAAAGTCTGTAGATATATCAGAATTAAATTTAACAACATCAACCGGTGAAGCACCTGTGCCATCAAAACTTCTATCTTGTCCACCAGAAGCGATTGTACTTGCGTCATCAACTCTTGGTCTAAAATCTAATACATCTCTTAATTGATATATTTGACCAGTTGTATCTGAATTGTAACTTGGAATATCTGCATAAGCAACAACACCAGAGTAAGAGTCAACATCAAAATAATCACCTGAACCGTGAGAGAAGTAATCGAAATTGATTAATAATCTACCTGTTGGTGTTAATGAACCTGTTTTTAATTTAATTCTACCAATGTCATAAAAGTTATCTCTTTGTCCATTGTCTAAATTAAATCTATCTGTAATATCTGTGTGTGAACTTGTAGCCGCTGTGCTAAAATCAGGAGACATGTAAATATTATTAATTTTATATATGTCAGCTTTGCCTAATCCAATCACACCACTTTCTATTGTAGCTTGTGTAGATACTGCTAAAGTTGTGGATGCGTTTAATGTTTTTGTTTTAGAACCTGCAACAGCTCTATTAATTGTTGCAAGAACTTTAACTTTATGGCCTGCATAATTAGCACCAAAATCTAGTGTTAAAGTTTTACCTGTAGGAGAACCACCTAGTGTAAAGATAGCGTCACCCTCATGGTTATTACCTGTTAAACTTAATACATCACCAACTGCACCTGAACCGCCAGAACCAGTTGTCATTATTGATACTGAAAAATCTCTCTCTAATAACGATACAAATGTTTCGTTTGTACCAGCAGTAATTGTTACATCACCATTTGATGATAATGTTCCTGTAAAGTGTCTTCTTACTGCAAAGTTTGTATCTGTTACGCCTGAATTATTGGCTGTCTTTAATGTCTTAATAGTTTTATAAGGCATTTTGAAAATAGAAATATTATTATTACTTTCTTGTAATTTACCTCTATTTCTAGTTGCGTTTGATTTAGTTGTTACATCTGAACCGCCAACTGCAGCTGCAATAGTCAAACTTGTATTTGAAATGATTGCTTCAACAATTTGAGTTTCCGAACCACCTGCGTCTGTAGTAAAAGTAATTTCATCACCTACTTTTAACTCGTCTGTAAATCTAGTACCAAAACCTGTTACAGAAGCACTTGAATTTGCAACTGATACTGTTCCTGAAATTTGTAATCTTTCTCCATTTGTTGAACTTCTTACAACATCTGAAGTATAACTTGGCGAACCTGCCATACCTAATTGTTTTACACTAGAGAAATCAAGTGTAGTTACACCTTTTAAACCTACAGCGTCTGTTTGAATTACTGCTGTGTTAGATGATGTACCACCTGTAATTGTTTCTCCTGCTGAGAAAGTACCAACAACACTTGATACAATAACTACACCGTGTGCAGCTGTACCGCCTGAAGTATAAGAAGTAAATCCTGTACCATCTACTGAAGAAGTGCCGTCTGTATCGTATAATTCAAAATTTGAACCACTAGGATTTCTAACAGTATAAACATTGCCATTAAGTTGAGTCATACCACCAACACTTGCAATTGTAACTTGTTGGCCTTCTTTGAAAGTATTAGTTGAAGTTACAACAACAGGATCAGCTGCTGTAGCACCTGTAATTGTAGCACTTTCAGTTGTAGAAATTGATTCGAAAGTAGCAGTAGCACCTGAAGTACCACCTGTAATTTTTTCACCTGTTGTAAATGCTTGTGCTGTTCTAATGTTCAAGTGTGTGAACATATTAATATCAAACAAGTAATGTTTATATACTGCACCTGTTAATGAAGAACTTGCAAAAATATTTGAAGCAGCTGTACCTGAATTTAATTCAAAACCTCTGGATTTTGCACGACCAATTGTATTGATACTTGAACCTGAGCCTGCATTTTCTGTACCTCTACTTGATGTTGTTGTATTATAAAGATTTACTCTTTTAAATGCTTCTACATCACCTGAAACAAATCCAACATCTGGAGAACCGTAAACATTTGAAACATTTACAAAGTTACCTAAATTAAATCTTGTATTAAAGTTATTTTCTGTATCAAAATCTCTTGCCTTATCAACTTCAACAAAAGTTGTACCAATTGTTTCGATTTCATAACCTTTTACATATGCTTTACCAGGAGAAATACCTAATGCAAGTTTACTTTCTAAACCTCCATTAGCAGATGTATAAATTCCTCTATTGTTGCCATTAATTAGATGTTCTCTAATATCTAATTCCATACCTCTAACTAGATAATCACCTGATTCGTCAAATGTTCTTCTAGCAAGTGTATCTTCTAATACTGCATATTCAGTTGTTCTAACTCTGTTTTGAATAATACCTACTTTTAATCTTAACAATTCAATAAAGTTTGAATCTTCGGTACTTGTCAAAGTTTTCTTAGCAAGTGTTAAATCTATTTTAAATCTGTGAGCGCCTGGAGCATTTTGATTTGAAGCACCGGCAGCATTATCATTTAGAGATAAATCATCATTTGGAGTTACAAAAGATTCTGTAACTGCAAGACCAACTCTATAAGATGGTGAGTTTGTATATTTGTCTAATACTAAAACTTGTTCGGCAACTTCAACATGAAAACCATTTATATAATAAACACCTGCTCCGATTGTAGCAGCTGAACCTGTAGCTGTAGTAGAACAAGTTACTGTAGCGGCTGAACCATCAACTGTACAGTTAATTGTTTCTCCGTCTGTGAATGTCGTTGCTGTGTTTGAAGTACCTGATGTGATATATTTTACAAATAAAGTATCGGGGTCAGTTCCGTCTGTAGCTGCAACACCAATACAGTTTGCAACAACACCTGAACTTACGCCAGTTAATTGTACATTATTATATTTTGTAATATCTGATAGAGATTTTGCCGATAGTTTTACAGCATAGTAATTTAAATCATAACCGATTTCACCAGGAATGACCATTGCACCTTGTTTAAAGATGTGGTCAGATAGCCTTTCGACTTGATTCTGTAAAATCGTTTGTGATTGTGTTAACTCTCTAGCCTGTACTGCGAAAGCTGGTCTGAAAAGAACTCTATGGAACTTCTTTGACTCAGCAAAGTCATCATAATAAGGCGTGAGGTTAAAGTCAGTTGGACTTGGCATTTATTTCCCTCTTAAAATTCAATAACTAGTTTAACATTTTCTGTCTGGTCTGAAGCTCTTGTAATAGGTGCTCTATTTTCAACATAAACAACATCACCTGAGTCAGCGTCTAATTCAGCAGCTGCATAGCCACTTGTGAATGAAACACTATCAACTGTACTTGTTGAAGTTGAAGGAGTACCTGTAATACCCGAATCAGCACCTGTAATCGTGTTTGTTCCAGAAAACGCTGTTAAGTTACCGTTTGTATCCAAACCAGCGTTATTAAATCTAGTTTGAACATAATATAATATTTTATTTGTATTATCCCACTCAACAACTTTGCCTATGGCACCTGTTGTTGTTTGAGTAATTTTTTCATCTACTGTAAATGAACCTGAAGCACTTGCAAGTAAGACAGCTTTTACAGCTCTTAAAGTAGTTGCTGTTGCAGCTGAACCACCTGAATTTGGGTCTTTTACAATACATACTCGTCTGAAATCGTTTGTAGTATTGAAGTCACCAGAGTTTGATGTTTCTGCACCCTCAAAGTTAGTGTTCGTCATTACAAAGAAACCACCTAATTCTGTTACTGCGTCAAATCCGTGACCACCTTTTGGTTCTATAATTACATCTAATTCTGTTCCTGTTAAACTTGTTGCACCAGCAGTTATAATATCTGCAACTCTTATGTAAGCAAAAGTATAACCTGTACCTGGTGTTGTTACTGTTACAGCTGTTACTGCACCAGATGAAACTGTAACTGAGCAAACACCCGAACTACCGTCTCCTCTAATTGGAACGCCTGTATGTGTACCGTCTGTACCGCCTGAACCGGCAGTTTTAATTTTTATAATGTTAATTGCACCATCAACAGCCGCTGATGATACAGTTGAATTTGTTGCAACTGCCATAAAGTCAGTTGATAAAAAGTTAACTTGTTGTGAAGCAGATAGTGAATACATATATTTCCATTTGTATCCATCACCTGTTGTTAAAATTGATGTTGATGTTCCTGTTGGTTCTACAGTTGAGTTTGCGCCACCATTATTATCTAAACATTTGTAAACATTATTGTTACTATTTAATACATAAAAAGTAGAATCAAATAAGTTAGTAGCACCAGAGTTTGCCGACTGTGTAGTTGTGCCACCAGTTATATAATTTCCGTAATCATGTCTATAATAATCGTAAACTGTGCTTGTAGTCCAGTTTCTTCTTGGTATTGCGAAAGAAACATCACTTGTTGTAATTCTTTTTGCAGCTAATAAATCATCAAAATAATAAAATTCATCTTTGATTGAATCAACTGGAGTTAATGGACTTGTATCTGTTCCTTCATTTTCGGTTCTACTATCACCTCTAGTAGATGTGCCAAATGCTTGAGAACGGCCTAAACCCATGTAATAGACAGTATTTGCTGATTCGCTAAATGATTCAACGAATTGTTGAGCATTGTGTCTTCTAAATTTGTTTGTTATAATTGCCGGCATATTATTTCTCTTTTATCCTTTATACTATTTATACTGTTTATCTTGCTGTACATGGTATATTGTTTGACCCTACCAAGGTTTGACCAAATGCCATGTAAATATATGTTGAAGCAGCGTTAGTAGCTGTATTAGTATCTCTTATTTTAAAACCATTAGACAATATATCAAAAGTTCTACCTGTTTCTTCAGCACTATTTTCGTTTGCTGTTAGACTTTGATTAGTTAAATTATAACCAGGTCTTTTATTATCCCACATAACCCAACCTTGAATATCACTACTTCTCTTAACCATAACAAATGATGGTGCAAATCCTGTGTAAATAAATGAACCGTCATTATTATTATTACCAGAAAAAGAACCAAACTTGCTATAACCAGTTATAGAAGTAAAAGCATACATAATATAAGTATTTCCACTTCCATTTATTGCACCATTTGTACCAAGAGAAATAAGTGTAGATGTAGGAGTAGTGTCATTCCAAAAAGCAGTATTTCCTGTTTGTGCTGAAGTATCATTTAAATTCATAATATTATTGTTACCCATACTTACATGATAAACTTTCCAATTATTAGATGAGTTTGTTTGTTTTACTATAAGCATTTTAGGTACTGCACCTAATCCATGTCCAATCGTTGCACCTGCTACACCATTACCTGTATATTGAATTATTGAAAAACCTGCTGTCGTATTAACAGAAGTATAAGTAGTGTTTATTGAACCATCTGTGTTAGATGAACCTTGTCCATTTGCTTTCCAGTTCCATGAGGCAAAAGTAGTTCCATTTGCATTTGAACCAGTTTCATTTCCTAAAGTAAAACCATCTGAATTAAATGAAGACATTTGATTTGTGTCTAGACCAGAACCATTAGTTTCATTACTATATAGTTGATATCCTGCACCTCTTACTGCATCAAAAAGTCTATGATAACCTGTTGTGCTTCTTGGTTTTAACCAAAGTAAATCTGGTTGAAAACCTACACCTGTAATTGCATGACCTGTTGAACCATTACCTGTATAAAGTTTAGTATTAAAATAATCTGTAGATTTATTAATTGTTGTGTATGCCATATTATTCGTTTAACCCCTTAGTACATAGCGCTGTGTAGCCAGTAGGTACATCAAATTCGAAAATACCTATACCTGAAGCATTTGTGCCTGCACTTGACACAGCAGTTGTTGAATATGATTGAGAACCAAAACTACCTGATTGTGATGGAAAATTACCATTACCAAAATTAAATGCCCACCTGTCATGGTTAGTAGCACCATCTCCACACCAAACTCTCCAATGAGAACTTGATGTCCATTGAGATGTTGCTGATATATCTATCGCACCAGTTTTACTTGCGCCTGAAGTTGGGTCGCCGCTATTAGCCCATGAACCATCATTTTTTCTAAAATAAAAGGCACCGTTTTCCATATCACAAGCCATACAAACAATATCACCGTCAGCTAGTGAACCGAGACCATAACTAGAGTTTGCCGTACCTGAAATTATTGAATGACCATCACTATTCGCCAATACTCTACCAATTGCTGTAGTATTAGTAGCTGTAACAATTGGTCTATTTTCATAAAATATTTCTGAAGAAAATTCAGCGTCAACAATACCAACTGCTGCTTCAACAGTATCATATACAATTCTTTTTGCTTCAAAGTAAAATTTACCATTTCCTTTTGGCATTGCGAGAGTTGACATTGCATAAGTGTAATTACCATTTGCCCTTGGATAAACAAAAGTTCCGCCTGCGCCTATATCTGAGTCAGCATTTGCAAAATCAAACTCCGTATCATTCATAGTACAAAATACATTACTAGGGCAATCCTGAGTAGCAGATATTGAACCGTTTGCTTGTGTCCAGTCATTTGAATTGGTAGATTGGTCTGTAATAGTATTATCATCTTTAAAAATTGTAAAACCATTTGTACCTAATGTAAAAGAAGGAGACAATGTTAATTTCCATTCACCTGTGGTTGAATCTGTTTCGCCAAAAGTTGAAGCAGCATAAGCTGTTCCATCAGCAAAGTGCATATGTGACATAATACCATCAAATGAACTTCCTGTATAACCAATTCTATGTTTTACAGTATGATTAACAAATGTATCTAAATTTAAACTAGGATAAGTTGTAGCTGATAAAGCTGTTTCTTGTGTACCATTTACATAAATTTTAACACGGTCAGCTGCTGTTGCTTGAGTTGTATCAAATGCTATAACAATATGATAATAACCAAAAGTATCCGTAAATACACGAGTTGTTCTCAAATCTATAACAGTAGAAGCGCTAACTTCCGAAAAAATTTTAAGTGTATTATCACTTTCAAAAAGAACACTTAATAAGTTATCGTTATTTGTACCTATTGAACTTCCTGCGCTAAAAAGTCTTTGAGCTGAATTAACTCCTGTTCTTTTTAACCAACATGACCAAGTCCATGTTTTTCTGTTACCACCACTTGATGGTGTTCTATCAATATATGCTGTACCTTTACTAGACATTAGTTAAATTGCCCTCCTCCTGTAGCCGACACATTGACAGTAATACTAAATGTCCTGTCAGTTGTTTGTGATTCATTATCCGTTGCTCTAATAACAAAAGAATAAGTTGTTGTATCTGTAGCACCTGATTCTGTGCCTGAAATTGAACCAATTGTTGAATCACCAGCTAAAGTAAATCCTCCTGGCAATGAACCTGATTGTAATGTGTAACCTGTCACTGCTGTACTAGAGTCATCATAAGCGAGTAATTGAAATGTAGCTGTATCGCCTGATGTTATGGTACCTAAACTGCCTGCGGCTGTTGACCAAAAAGGTGCATTACTAACTGCTAAAATTGCTGATGAACTTCTTACTGCACCACCATCTGGATTTTCTACTCTTACATAGTAAGTACCAGCAGATAAGCTTGTTGTAATTGCTAAACTTGTTGAGTTATTAAATGTAACAGCACTTGCTACTGTAACTGCACCTGTCGAACTAACTAACTCTACAATTGGCACAGATACAAAGTTTGTTCCTGCTAAAGTAAATGATTGTTCAGAATCCGGTGTAATTACAACACTAGATGATGTAATGGTAGGTAATGTCGATAATGTACCACCTAATGCTACAGTATTACCATTAATAGTAATCGAATTATTTGCAAGTCTGTCATTAGCAACTGTACCAGAAGCTAACTTATCGCTTGTGACTGCGCCGTCTGTTATATTCGATTCTTTGATTTTGTTAGTCATACTACTATTTATACACCTCTATTAAAGCTCTTTTATTGTTATTGCATCCGCAGCTATTGGTGCCGTACCAAATGTCAGCGTTGTTCCCGATATTGTAAAATCTGTTGTTGGTCTTTGGAAAACACCATTTAAAAATACCAAGGTATTTTGTACAGTCATTCCATCTGTAACTGTAAATGCTACAGTAGAACCGTCACCAGTATATGCTCTTGTATTACCTGTTACTTGGCCTACACCTATTGTTTTATTTGTTAGAGTTTGCGTTGCAATCTCTGAAACTAATGTTGAGTTAGCACCTTTTGGTAACAACATTTCATTTGTTACCGCCTCACTATGAGGTTGTGCCACAATTTTTTGGCCATGAGAGTTAGAACTACAATTTAATTGTATTTGTCCGTCTGTACTACCACCACCTCTAAATTCTGTAATATATGTTGTACTATCAATTAATAAATTACCAGAGTTATTTGTAAGTGTTTCTGTTTGTAAACTTGTTAAACCTGTTATTGTCGTATTAAGAGTGACATTTATATTATCACCTGTAATGGCAGTTGTTAAGTTTGTGCCGCCGGTTAAACCCATTCTCTCACCAAGTGAGATTGTAGCTTCAGTTGAACTCTCATCAACTAATGTGAAAGTTGCGTTTGTTAAGGCAGAACCTGGAATATTAGAAAAGGTATTATTACTACCGTCTAATGTTTTATTGGTAAGTGTTTGTGTTTTACTGGTTATACTTAAAGATGAACCGTCACCTAATTCAGTATAAATTTCATTAAAGTTATCATTAATTAAATCACCACCAGCACGAATTGTAGTACCTGTACCGTCATCCGCTGTAGAACCAATGTTAATTGTTTGTTTTGCCATTTTACTCTCTAATTTTCCCTAATATTTATACAAGTTTTACCATTAAATTACATCAAATGTTTTATCTGTTTGGTCAAAAGTTATACTTGTTAATGAAAAGTCTGTTGCTGGAGCAGAAACTTTAATTTCTGTTGGATAACCTAAGTATGTTTTTAAATTATCTACTGCATAATCAGAAAACGATACACCGGTACCATTTTTACGACTATTTGTACTATCTCCTAATCCATATAATGTATGTGTACCCCAGTTAACAAATGTCATAGGAGAAATATATCTATTAATACCATTTATACTGCCAGCAATAGCTGTTGTTTGAGTATTTGTATGTGTGCCACTAAACATATTATTTGCACTAAACGGTTGTGAAGACATTTTTGTACTTCCCATACTCATTCCTGTCCAAGCATATCCTCTCAAATAATCATCACCGTCTAATGTGATATTATACAATGTACTTCTTTGACTTAATAAAACAGTCATGTGTCTTCTCAAAGTTACATCTCTAGTATTTTGTGGAAAATGTTCGATTGTACTGTCATCAAAATCTGGATCCACACCTAATTCTGGATTAGCT
>Ga0209630_10001920_pt1 | contig 21117 bp, 15 predicted proteins | sample COG_01_FD_184745 | JGI IMG/M metagenome (GOLD analysis project Ga0209630, IMG submission 184745) | Pelagic Microbial community sample from North Sea - COGITO 998_met_01 (SPAdes) (version 2) | ecosystem: Environmental > Aquatic > Marine > Neritic zone/Coastal water | place: Helgoland, sampling... | reverse complement strand
ACAGAAGCAAAAATGGGCTTGCAACAGATGGATGCTGATGGTAGAATAGGCGGTGAACCTGTACAAGAGCAACCACAAAGGCAAGATGATAGTATGGACGTAGCTAAACTAAAAGCTGCACTTTCTGAGTCAGGCATGTATGCGGGTGGTTTAACGGATGGTGATAGCCTTGATAATTTTATTGATGACGCTTCTCGTGACCCTATGGTTAATGGGAGAATGAGAGCAGGTGGTGCATCAGTTAAGATGGCTGTTGGGGGATTAGCACCCACAGGCACCTACGGGGATGTTACCAAGGTAGACAGTATTATTAAACAGCTTATGACTGCCGCTAATAATGATCCTAACTTAATGCAGAAGCTTTCTGATAAAGGCATTATGGTTAACAAGACAGGTGCAGATAAGAAGTCTGCTGAAATGCAGCAAGCTAATAAACCTCAAGAGCCGCTTAAGGCTGATGAAGGAACTCTTGTTAGTTCTGACCCGTTTGATCTTGAAAAATATGATACTTTAGGAGGTAGCTTATTTGACGCTGCAGGTATAGAAGACCCCCTTGAAGCTATTGAAGAGACTTTTTTAGATTCAAAAGGTGTAATAGAACAAATTGTTTTGATTGGGCCTGATGGGATGGAAATACCTGTAGCTTGGAATAGTGCTATGCCTATCCCAAAGGGTTTCACTAAAAAGGCTACAAATGAGTATGGCGATATTAAACCTGTTGCATCTGCTGCACCTGTAAATAATTCTTTAGTTCGCCGTAAGACAGAAGATGGCTCTGACAATGGTGGAGGTGGAGGAGGGCCTACATCTACTGCAACAGACCCTTTTAACTACAGAGAAGAATCTATAGAGGCTTTAGCTGATAAATATAATAGTACAAGAAAGTTTAGTAATGCAGGTGCTATTATTGGCTTTATAGCTGGTCCTATAGGTACTGTTATAGGTATTGCAGCAAAAGCAAACCATGAAATAGTAAAAAGACGCATTGAAATAGAAATAGATACGAGAGTAAAAGAAGGTAAAATAACTTCAAAAGACTTTGGGACAGAAAAAAAACCTAGCGACCTAAAAGTTCTTTTTGATGCTGTATCAACTAAACTTCCTGCATCAAAATATGAAGCTTTTGAAAAGGAAGCAGAACTGTCAAGCTTAAATCCCGGAGCAATGCTAGAAAAAGGTAAAAGGGGTTTATTTGGTGTAGCCAAGGATCAAACAGGGGTTTTTGATAAATTTCTTGATGAATTTGCTCAAAAGGGTGTTCAAAACGCTGCAGATAAAATTGCAGAAGAAGTATTAAATAAAACAGATGGCATAACTACTATTTCTACTAGCAGTAATACTGAGCCAAAACTTAAAGGTAATGAAAAAATAAATGCACTTAAAACCGCAGCAGGAAATACTCGTATTACCCAAAAACGACCAACGGGTGGTGGCGGTGATAACGGCGGTGGCAGCAGCGGTGGCGGTGGTTCTAGTAGACCCGATACAAGTGCAGGTGACTACGGAGATAATTCTGGCCCCGGCCGCCGAGACAGTGGTGGTGGGTCCACCGTCGGAGTCAATACAAGTGCAGGTAACTATGGAGATGATGGCGGTCCCGGCGGTAATACTGGTAGGGATGATGTTATGAGTGGTGGTGGTTATAGTGCACCACAAGAAGATTATGACTCATCGGGGCCTTTTAACAAAGGTGGCTTAATAAATAAACCTAAAAAGAAAAGTTACGCTAACGGGGGGTACGTAACTGCAAACGAACCAGCGAAGAAGAAGAAGAAACGAAAAGGCTTAGGTACTAGGCCGTAACACAAGGAACTAAAAATGCCACCAGAACTAACAACTATGGAGAAACCTAAGACAGCAGGTTTTGTAGATAGCACATACCGCAATGCCAATGCACGGCGTATTGCTGAAGAAGAAGCTGAAATGGCTAAACTTGATGCAGCCCAAGAAGAGGGCGGTGAGCCACAAGAAGAGCAATCAGAAAGTGTTGCAAAAGAGCAACAGTTAGATGCTAAGGAGCCTGACACAGGGGAAGAACGCACATACAAGAAACGGTATGATGACATTCGTAAGCTACAAAGCAACACTGCAGCAGAGCTAAAGGCTATCAAGGCTCAACTAGAGAACGCCAAAGAGCAAGGCATTGTACGCCCACCAAAGAGCGATGAAGACATTCAAGCTTGGGCTGACAAGTACCCTGACGTTGCAGCTATTGTTGAGACTATTGCTGAGAAGAAAGCACAGGAGAAGTTTAGCTTTGCAGAGGATCGTCTACGTCAGATAGATGAAATGTCTGAAGAGGCTAACCGTAGTAAGTCTATGGATGCTATTCGTGAGTCACACAGTGACTTTGATGATCTCAAGGAAAGCGATGAGTTTCACGATTGGGCAGGAGAACAACCTAAGTGGGTACAGGATGCTTTGTATGAAAATCAAGATGATCCACGCTCTGTAGTACGGGTCATTGATCTATATAAGGTAGATAAAGGTTTAGACACTAAGTCACGCAAAAAGTCATCTAAGGCTGCTGCGTCTGCAGTTGTAACCAAGCGTTCATCTAAGCCAAGTGAGGCTGAGACTGAAGTTTCTTTTACTGAATCAATGATTAGCAAGATGTCTATGAAAGAGTTTGAAAAGAACCAAGACGCTATTATGGAAGCACAACGTACAGGTAAATTTATTTATGATCTTTCTGGGGGTGCAAGGTAAATAAAAGCTTGACAACAAAAGATTACTAAGTATAACTATACCTATGAATTACTACTTTGAGAAGCAAGCCCTACTTTATTGTAGCTACCTTGCTTCTCAATTACTACTAAGCACAACATATTAGTTAAGACCTACCTGAATTTACAGGCCCGTTATTGTAACGCCACCCTTCAAAATGCAGCCTCTTCAACTTGTGTTAAGCTTACTTAAACCTAAGCCAAACATTCAATGGAGGATTCATTATGGCTTTTACAACCGCAACAGGTTATGGGAATTTACCAAACGGTAATTTTAGCCCCGTAATCTATTCAAAAAAAGTACAGCTTGCATTCCGCAAGAGTACAGTAGTTGGTGACGTTACCAACTCAGACTATTTTGGTGAAATCGCTGCACAAGGCGATACAGTCAAGATTATCAAAGAACCAGAAATCTCTGTTTCTGAGTATGCACGTGGCACAAATGTCACAGCACAAGACTTAGACGATGAAGATTTTAATTTGGTTATTGACAAAGCTAATTACTTTGCTTTTAAGATGGATGATATTGAAGAGGCTCACAGCCATGTCAATTTCATGGACCTTGCAACTAGCCGTGCTGCCTATCGTTTGGCAGACAATCATGACCAAGAAGTTCTTGCGTACATGTCAGGCTACAAGCAGTCTTCTTTGCACAGCAAAGGTGATACCCTTAACACAACTGTTAATGGTACTAAAGCTGTAGCTTCTGCTGGTTCTAACGAACTGCTCTCCTCTATGCAACTGCATAAAGGTGACTTTGGTAACATCACTACAACGTCTGCTGGCACTCACTCAATTCCTGTGACTGCACGTATGCCGGGAGCGACTTCGTTGCCAACTGCTACCGTTTCACCTGCAATGATTATCTCACGCATGAAGCGTTTGCTTGATCAACAGCAAGTTGACTCACAAGGTCGCTGGCTTATTGTTGATCCAGTATTTATGGAAATCCTTGCTGATGAAGATTCACGCTTCATGAACGCTGATTTCGGTGAATCAGGTGGTTTGCGTAACGGTCTGTCCGTTAACAACTTCCACGGCTTCCGTGTATATTCCTCGTCTAACTTGCCAGCACTAGGCACTGGACCGGGAACATCAGGCACTGCAAACCAACTCACCAACCTTGGTGTTATTGTTGCAGGACATGATTCTGCTGTCGCAACTGCAGAGCAGATCAACAAAACAGAAACATATCGTGACCCTGACAGCTTTGCTGACATTGTTCGTGGTATGCATCTATACGGTAGGAAGATTCTTCGTCCAGAAGCAATCGTCACTGCCCGTTATAACGCAGCATAAGGGAGTTATATAATGGCTACTTTTGATATGACCGCGAAAGCTACTGCTGGTGTTGATTCAGACAGCATTGCAGCAGCTACTTCTCGCTATCAAGCAATGGGAATGTACATGCGTGAAGCACGTTTGGACATTGCTAAAATGGTTGAAGATGGTTACTCTTGTACGAACGGAGACATCTTTCAGCTTTTAGAAATTCCTGCTAACACTTTGGTATTGTTTGCAGGTGCTGAAGTTGAAACAGCCTTTAATGGTACTTCCCCAACAGTAGATATTGATTTTGCTGCTGGTGATGATATTGTTGATGGTGGTGACGTTTCTTCTGCTGGTTTCTTAGCTTCAGGAACAAATGGTCAAAGTATGGTGGTAAATACTGCTGCTGCAGATACGTTTACGGCGCATGTAACAACTACAGATACGATTGATGTTAAGTTAATTGCATCTTCTGCAGATGTTACATCGGGCATTCTACGTCTTGTAGCTTGTTGCATTGATACTGGTCCTCGTGGCCGTGTTGCAGCAACGGAAGTTGACCGTGACCTCTTGGCATAAGTCAATAACTTTTGGGGCTGGTTACGTGCTGGCCCCATTAGTGTATCAAACCTATGCAACAAAAAACTCTTGGGGCATAAAAGATTTATTTAGGAAACATAATGGCTCTTACTTTTCTTACTTTAACTAATAATGTTATTACTCGTATGAATGAAGTAGAGCTTACTTCTAGTAACTTTACAAGTGCTAGGGGTGTACAGATACAATGTCAGAATGCAGTAAATGAATCAATACGATACATCAATCAACGTGAGTTTGGATATTCTTTTAATCACGCTAGTAATTCTTCTACCTTAGTAGCTGGTCAATGTAGATACACAGTACCTACAAGCACCAAGTCTATTGATTATAGCACAGCTAGAATTAAGAGAGACACTGATCTTAATGCAGCAGGTAATAACCTAGCAACGTTGAGCTATAATGAGTATATTGAAAAAGACTACGCTAATGAGGAAGATGATGTTGTAGCTACTACGCTAAACGGTTCACACTCCGATAGTGTAGCTACGTTAACACTTGCATCTACTACAGGGCTTGACGCTACAGGCACAGTACATATAGGCAGTGAGCAAGTTACCTACACTGGTATATTAGGTAACGATATTACAGGTTGTACAAGGGGTGCAAATAGTACAACTGCTGCCGCACATTCTAGTGGTGTGGCAGTTACACAGTTTGAGGGTGGTGGTGTACCTAGAAGTATTGTACGCACACCTGATAACAACTACCTCTTATATCCTTATCCTGACAAAGCTTATGCGTTAGTTTTTGACTACTACACTTTCCCTGCTGATTTATCTGCACATGGTGATACTACAAGCATACCTGATCGTTTTGCACCTGTAATAGTAGATGGTGCTACTGCATTTGTGTATCAGTATCGTGGCGAGTTAAATCAGTACCAGTTAAACTTTAGTAGGTTTGAGCAAGGTATTAAAAACATGCAAAGCTTGTTAATTAATAAGTATGAGTATATTAGATCAACTGTAATTAATAGACCACGTGGTTCTGCTAACTTTATGTCAGGTGTCAGTTAATGCCTGATAGTTCACAAGTACAACCAGTAGCATTTAACTGTGAAGGCGGCTTAGTTTTAAGTCGCTCTAGCTTTTTAATGCAACCGGGTGAAGCAATAGAATTACTTAACTTTGAGCCTGATATTTCAGGTGGCTACAGAAGAATTAATGGCTATTCTAAGTATGTAAATCAAGTTGTACCTTTTACAAACAGCACTGCTGAACAGCCTTTAATGGTTACTTTGTTTGCAGATAAAGTTGTGGCAGCTAGGGGTGAAAGAATATATACCTCTGCTTCTACTACTTTATCAATTCGTATTGCAGCAAATACCAGCATGTCAGGTGCAGGTACAATTAGTGTAAAAAGCACTACAGGTTTTTCTTCTAGTGGTACTCTTCAAATAGCCTCAGAAATATTTACATATACAGGAGTTACTGCTAGTAGTTTTACTGGTGTTACTAGAGCCACTTCTAGTACTACTGCTGCTGCACATTTAAAAGGTGTAGTTATTTCAGAAAGTTGGACTCAAAGAGTTACAGGTAGGACTAATGCAGGTAAGTACCATTTTGAGAGATTTAACTTTAACGGCACTGAAAAACTTATATGCGTAGACGGAGTTAATGATCCTGTTGTTATTAGTTCTGCAGATATAAGTAGTACAGCCGTTTCCTCTCCTAATGCTGCTTCAGGTGAGGATACATCATTAGGTGCAGATATTGCTTCTACTACAACCATGTCAGGGTCAGGTACTATTACGGTAAGCAGTACTGCAGGATTTATTAATCCTAGTTCTGGTACTGAGTCTATATTAATTAATAGTGAGATATTTACATATACGGGACTTAGTGCAACTACTTTTACAGGGGTAACTAGGGCTGCTAGTGGGAGTACTGCAGCAGATCATACTATTGGTGCTGCTGTCTCTGATTTATTCCCTCCTACTGTAACAGGTGCTAAACTTGTTACTGCTTTCAAGGAACATATGTTTTATGCAGGGATGCCTAATACACCACAAGAAATTGTTTTTAGTTTACCTTTTGATGAAGATAACTTTTCTGTAGCCCTTGGTGCAGGTAGTATTAGTGTTGATGATACTGTAGTTGCACTAAAGGTTTTTCGTGATAGCTTGTTTATTTTTTGTGAAAACAGAATTTTTAAATTAACAGGAAGTAGTCAAGCAGATTTTTCTATTACTGCCGTTACAAGAAACATTGGTTGCATTAACAGCTTTACCGTACAGGAATTTGCAGGTGACTTAATCTTTCTTGGGCCAGATGGGTTACGTACTGTTGCTGCGACTGCACGTATTGGTGATACAGAACTTGGTACTATTAGTAAAAACATTCAACCTATTTTTGATGAAAACATTAAAGATGCAGGTTCTTTTGACAGCGTAGTTATACCTGATAAAACACAATACAGAATATTCTTTACTAAAGATGGGCAAGCGGCCCCCCTTTCTAAAGGTGCTATTTGCGTTCTTAAAAAAGAAGCGTTTGAGTTTTCTGAATTAAAAGGTTTAAAAGTTACTTGTACATCTTCTAATGTTGAAGAAGGTGACGTAGTTGTATTACATGGCGATGTAGATGGCTTTATACAAAGACAGGAAGTAGGAAATACTTTTGATGGTACAGTTATAGCAGGTAAGTATCGTAGTCCTGATATGGCTTTTGGTGATCCCGGCATACGAAAACACATGCAAAAAGTTATTATTAACTATAAACCTGAAGGAACTGTTGACACAGATTTATTTGTTAGGTATGATAATGAAAATAAAGATTCTGCAAGACCTCCAGTGTATCCTTTTGATACAACTAACTTAGCTGCATCATATGGTACTGCATTATATAGTACAACATCTAGCACAACTCAGTTTGCTTATGGTGGAGGGCAAGAACCTCTTAACAGACAGTCAGTAGAAGGTTCAGGTTTTTCTATTGTTTTAAGGGTAGAGGATGATGGACAAAGTAATCCTTACTCTCTCAAAGGGTTTCAGCTAGAATATCAATTAGGAGCAAGACGTTAGATGGGTGCTACATATACAAGACAATCAACATACACAGATGGTGATACCATTACGGCAGATCACACTAATGATGAGTTTGATCAGTTATTAGCTGCTTTTGCTGCAAGTACAGGACACACACACGATGGTACTGCTGGTGAAGGTGGCCCTATTAGTACATTGGGTGGTCATGCTATTACCTTTGGTAGTGGGACTGCAGGTACAGACATTGTTGTAACCTTTGATGGTGAAAGTAATGACGGCGTACTAACTTGGAATGAAGACTTAGATTACTTTGAGTTTTCTGATGATTTACTTATTGCGTCAACGGAGAAGATTCAGTTTGGTACAACCGCTAACTATATTAACTCAGGGGCAACTAATCATCTTGATCTTGTAGCAGGTGCTGAAATACATCTTACAGCTACTGATATTAATATAGACGGTGCAGTTGATGTATCGGGTAATTTATCTGTAGGTGGTAACTTAGATGTTACTGGTTCGTTTGATATGAGTGATGCAAACATCACCAACATTGGTAGCATTGCACTAGACACAATTACTAACGATGGCACTGACATTACACTTGACTCATCTGGTGATATTATACTTGATGCTGGTGGTGCTAACGTAACGATTAAAGACGATGGTACATCTATACTTGACATTGCAAACAACTCTTCTGATGTAGAGCTTACAGTTAGTACAGCAGATAAAAACTTTAAAATTAAAGGTACAGATGATTCTAGTGCTATTACTGCATTAGATATTGACATGGCACTGGCAGGTAAAGCTACATTTAATGGGGATGTAGTAATAGGTGGTGATCTTACTACTACTGGTTTGATTACAGGTGGTTCTCTTACAGTAGATGATGTAGGAGTAGATGGTAAAGTTATTACCATGACAGGTTCTTCTGATGATACTGCTGTATTTACTGTAGGAACAAATGGCACACTTTCTATTGAAACGACTGATAATGCTGCAGCCGCTGCTAATATCCAAATTACAGCAGATGGTACAGCAGAGCTTGCAGGTACTACAGTTACACTAGACTCTGGCGGGGATATAGACCTTGCGGCTGCTGATGACGTTAACCTTCCCGTTAATGTTGGTTTAACTTTTGGTAATGACGGTGAAAAGATTGAGGGTGATGGAACAGACTTAACTATTGCTGGTAATAACATTAATCTTACTGCTGTTGCAGACGTAGTAATACCTGCTAACGTAGGTGTTACTTTTGGTAGCGGAGAAAAGATTGAAGGTGATAATACAGATTTAACAATTACCTCTGGTGCTAAAATTAATCTTACTGCTACTTCTGACGTACACATTCCTAATGATGTAGGTATTGTATTTGGTGGGGCATCAGAAAAAATTGAGGGTGATGGTACAGACTTAACAATTACTTCAGGTGCTGACATTGTATTAGATGCTGCAGGAGGTAATATTGAGTTTAAAGACGCAGGTACACTTCAGTTAACTGTAGATATGGATGGTACTGTTGGCGCACAAGTAGTTAAACTAGAAGTAGATAGTGACGATTTAATATTCAAACAATATGATGGGACCACAGTACTTACATTAGATGATGACACTACAGTTAAAGTTGCAACAGACTTAACTGTTGGCGATGATGTAAGTTTAATATCAGACGGTGCTGTATTAGCTTTTGGAGAAAACTCAGAAGTTACTTTAACTCATGTGCATGATGCTGGACTAGCACTAAAGCATACTGCTACTGCAGATGACAAACCTATCGTACTTACCTTGCAAACAGGTGAGACTGATATAGCAGCCAATGATGAACTTGGGGTAATTAACTTTCAAGCCCCAGATGAAGGTGCAGGTACGGATGCTATACTTGTAGCTGCAGGTATTGCTGCTGTATCGGAAGGTGATTTTAGTGCATCTAATAATGCTACTAAGCTTTCGTTTAGAACAGGTGTATCAGAGGCCGCTTCCGAAAAAATGTCACTTAGTTCTGCTGGTTTGCTAACTATTTCTGATGACTTTATTATTAAAGATGGTGGTACTATTGGTTCTGCTAGTGATGCAGATGCTATAACTATTGCTAGTGATGGTGTAGTAACATTTAGTCAAGTGCCTGTACTTCCTGCAAATTCTATAGATAGTGACTATTATGTTGATGGCTCTATTGACACAGCACATATTGCAGACTCACAAATTACTGTGGCTAAAATGGCAGCTAATTCAGTAGACAGTGATCAGTACGTAGACGGCTCTATTGATACAGCACATATTGCAGACTCACAAATTACTGTGGCTAAAATGGCAGCTAATTCAGTAGACAGTGATCAATACGTAGATGGCTCAATAGACACAGCACATATTGCAGATGCAAATGTGACTCAAGGTAAAATTGCAGATCAGGCTATTAATGAAGCTAAACTGCAGATTTCTAATGCACCTACTAATGGGTACTTTTTATCAGCACAAAGCGGCAATACGGGTGGGCTAACTTGGGCTGAGGTTTCTGGTTCAACCTTTACTCTTTTGGCATCTGTAAATACAACAAGTGGCACGGCCATTGACTTCACTGGTCTTCCCTCTGGTGTAAACAGAGTAACGCTAAACTTAGTAAATGTTAGAACTAGCTCAAACCAACGCCTTTTAGTGCAACTAGGTGATAGTGGTGGGATTGAAACATCAGAATACATTGCTTCGTCTGCACATACAGCGGGTGGCTTGTATAGCACAAATGGCTTTCCTATTATTAGGACTGTATCCAGTAACTTTATCAGTGGAATAATGATATTGACTAGAGTAACTGGAAATCAGTGGGCTTCAACACATAGCACAACCAGAGACACCTCTGGCACTGGTGCATTCGGCGGCGGGCACAAGACACTTAGTGGAGAACTTACTCAACTTCGCCTCACTCGTCTAACATCTGGAAACTTTAACCAAGGCAATGTTAGCCTTTCATATGAGTAGGAAATAGATATGACTATTAGGCAAATAAACATTCAAACTAACGTTGAGACTACTATTCCTGATAACCGAGTTGTCAGTGAAGAAGAGGTAGCCAATAATATTCGTGATGAACGTAATGAGCAACTACGATCAACGGTAGACGTTATAGCTGGGAACGTTTTACGTTGGAATTGTTTGACAACTGAAGAACAAGCCCTGTGGACAACTTATCGTTTAGAACTTTTAGATGTACCACAACAAGCAGGATTTCCAAACTCTGTTACTTGGCCTACGGAACCTAGCTAATGGATATAAACTGGACATTAGTAACAATAGCAGGAGCATTACTAGCACAGGGTGCTGCTGTAGTGTGGGCAGTGTCCAGTATGGTATCAGACATTCAGTATAACAGGGCTGAGATAGCTGATGTAGAAAATAGTACAGCAAGACTAGCTGATGATATACATGAGAATGACGTAATGATTGCACGTATTGATGCTAATGTAGAAGCAATCAAGGAAGCATTAAATGTGGTTACGACTAATCACGCAAAGAGATAGTTAAATGATAGACCCCGTTACAGCTTTTGCTGCAGCTAACGCAGCCTTTAAAGGGGTCAAGATGCTAGTAGGTGCTGGCAGAGAGATACAAGATGTATCACAGCAACTAGGCGCATGGTACGGTGCAGTAGCTGACATTACTAGGGCTGAGTCCCAACGTAAGAAACCTACGTGGTTAGACAAGCAGACCCACGGCAGTGACAACATTGAACAAGAAGCAATGGACATTGTTGTTCGTAAGAAGACATTGCTTGAGAAAGAAAAAGAAATAAAGTTTATGTTAGACTACAGGTTTGGTCTTGGCACATACGATGAAATGTTAGGTATGCGTAGGCAGATACGTAAGGAACGTGAAGAGACTGTGTATGCGGCGATGGAAGCTAAAAGACAAATGGCAAACAACGCAGCTATAGGTGGCCTATCATTACTAATTATTAGTGTATTAGGTGGGGGCATATATCTAATATCACTAGGAATTAGTTAATGATTAATCTTGTTGTGTTACCCCTTGTGTTAGCAGGGCTGTTAAGTCACCCTGAGTTTGTACAGTGTCACTTAGCAAAAAGAGTTAAGATACAGGGAGAAATGGTTTGCATTTACCGTGGACCTAATGGTACAATAGGATATCATTACCCTATGTTTAAGTTTAGTGAATGCCCTAAGACATATATGTGTAGATACACACCTAACGCTAAGAAAAAAGTAAGTGTGCAAGACATACTTGATGGACTAAAAGAAGGATTTGAATAGTGGCCTTAGAAGCACAAATAGCAGCAATTAATGCAAAATATGCACCCTTACTTGCTGCAGCAAATAATGAAGATGAGCCGGGCGAAGCAAAACGCCGAGTCAATAGGCGAAAGGCTGCTGAAATAAAAGCTGCTAAGGCTGCTGCTAAGGCTGCAGATGCGAGTACTACAGGTGCGGGTGATGGTGTGAATGCAGGTACAGGTACTACAGGGACGTTTCCTGACGGTGAACCCCCTCTTGAAGAGCCTGTCCCGCCACCTTTTGTACCCCCTGAATTTGGTACAGGCACTGTTGATGCAACTCCCATGCAATCTAAGCTTGATAAAATAAATCAAGAGCTTGCTGATTTGTACACTATGGATCAGACTGACCCTGCTGTTATTAAGGCTATAGAAGACAAGACTAAAGAGCAACAAACTACAAGTGCTGCAGCCGTGACTGAGGGCCAGCAGAATCTTGTAAGTACTGCAATTAAAACCCCTGAAAAATTACTTACTAAAGCTACTGTTTCTAAAATAGACCCTGATACAATCGGTACAGAGATTTCTTCAGACTTAAATAAAGTCCCTCAGTATGATGCAGCAGGTAATGCAATATTAGATGCAGAAGGTAAGCCTGTTTTAGGGCCATCACAAGCAAATGTAGCTACGGCAAGCAAAGCAGGTGTCCCTCAGTATGACGCAGCAGGTAATCCAATACTGGATGCAGATGGAAACCCTGTTTTAGGTGCAGCACAAACTGACGCACCAGATGATATTGAAACTAAAAAATATACTGCATCAACTTCAATAGGCGATACCACTAAAGCCCTTGAAGGTGGCGAGTTTATTGATGGGGCTTCTCTGGTAGAAAAAGCTGTAGAGTTATCAAAAGGGCTTCTCAAAGATGCAAAGTACAATAAAGAAAAAGGTACTGTCACATATTTAAAACCTGATGCTGTACCTGCGGGTTTTCGGGAGGATGGATCACCTTACCCTCAAACCTTTAGTGAAGTAGAAGTACCCATTGCGGAGTTTGCGGAGCTTACAGGCATATCATTAGATGATTACACTACACAAGTAGATGGCCTTAAGACAGTAAAAGGGGATGACCCTGATGCCATTGAAGGAGCAACTGCAGACGTAGAAGAACTAAAAGGCAAGGACATTAAAGCTGCTCAAATAGATGCAGAGGATGTCACACAGATAGTTAAGCCTGATGCTCGTAAGCTTGAACCCGGCGAGGAAATTGAAGGCTCTGCTGTTGATATGGCAAGAGTAAAAGCGGCTGTAGAGTTTGACGCAGCACAGGCTGACCCATCTAAACAGGCTACTGTTAGAGGCCAGATGGAAGAACTGCAAGCTGACTTTGAAGGTGGTCAGACGCCAGCTTGGGCTGCAGGGGCATTAAGAAACGTTTCAGCACAGATGGCAGCGCGTGGGCTTGGTGCTAGTAGTATGGCAGGACAAGCTCTTGTACAGGCTGCTATGGAAGCTGCTCTTCCTATTGCACAGGTAGATGCTGAGACTTATGGTAAGTTTGAGTTTCAAAACCTTAGCAATAGGCAAGCCACTGCAATATTTGCTGCAGAGCAACGCGCTAAGTTTCTTGGACAAGAGTTTGACGAAGAGTTTCAAACACGTGTAAAAAATGCAGCTACTATTAGTGACATTGCAAATCAGAACTTTACAGCAGAGCAGAGTATAGCATTAGAGAATGCTAAACTGGCATCAACTGCGAATATTGCTAATCTCAGTGCAAGAAATGCTAAAGTAATAGCTGATGCTGCTGCTGTATCTAATATGGAAATAGCTAATTTAAATAATCAACAGCAAGCTAAAGTAGAGAACGCTAAAAACTTACTACAAATGGATATGACTAACTTAAATAATGAACAGCAGACAGAGATATTTAAAGCAGAGTCAATACAAGCTAGTATTCTTAGTGATCAGGCAGCAGAAAATGTAGCTAAACAATTTGGTGCCCAGAGTGAGAACGAGACCAATCAAGTTATGGCAAAGTTAGCTCAAGCCACAGCCGAAGCTAATACTGCACAAAAGAATTTAATGGAGCAGTTTAATGCAGGTGAGGAAAATGCAATAGCTAAACATGCTGCAGAACAAAAGAACGCAAGAGAAGAATTTAATAGTGAATATGCGTTAGAGATATCAAAAGCTAATGCCATATGGCGGCAGACTGTTACCACAACAAATACAGCCGAACAAAATGAGGCTAATAGGGACGAGGCTAAAGCAGCTAATGAATTTACTGCTGAAACTTTAGATCAAATATGGCAAAGAGACCGCGACTTATTAAGCTATGCTTGGCAGAGTAGTAATAATGCCTTAGATAGAATTAATGAGGTTATTCTTGCTAACATTACAGCTTCTGCATCAAAGAGTAATGCAGCATTAACTGCAGCAGCAGCGGAAGCAGCAGCAGAAATGTCAATGTGGGGTCAAGTAGGTAAAGCTGTATTAGGCTTTGATTGGGATTCAATATAAGGGGCGGTTGATATGGCAGATAGATATATAACTGAAGAAAGAATGCAAAGGTTTTTAGAGAGAGATAATGATACGTCTGTCTCTACTGTAGCTGCAGATGAAATACAAGCTACTGTAGGCGAGGTAGGTAAAGGTAGAGGGCTAGGGTCACAAACTAGAAGTAAAAAAAGAAAGGCTATGTTAAGTCAGGCAGGACAAAACTTGTATGACTCCTCTGCAGCCGTATTAGAACAACAAAAAGCTACTCAGGAAGCTAGGCAACAAGAGAGCATTAATGATCTTCTGTTTTCTGTTATGCGTGAAACTGAAAAAGAAACACAAAAGTATTCACCTTCTGCTGAAGGCACTTTGGGTACAGCTACCTACCTAACTCAAGATGAGAAAAGACAACGGGGTAGGCTTGGTCCTGTAGCTGAAAAGCTAATGACTTCTAAAGAGTCAGGTAGTGGCGGTTATGACGCTCTATATGATCAGGCTCAAAAGAGTACATTTAAAGATTTTAAGCCTACTGAAATGACTATTGGAGAAGTCTTAGCATTTCAAAAGAAACGCGGTACAGGTTCCTATGCTTCCTTTGTAAAAGCTAACAATCCAAAAGGCACACTTTCTACGCCTGTAGGAAAGTTTCAATATGTAGGAGCTACTTTGCAGGATGAAGTAGATACTAATGACTATGATCTTAATGCCAAGTTTGATGCTAACATGCAAGATACTATTTTCTACAACCACGCTAACAGAATAATAAAGAACCTTAAGACACAAGAAGGCAAACGCTCTAAGATGAGGGCTACTTGGGAAGGCTTTAAGAGTAAAAAAGCCGTATCAGATAAAGAGCTAGATGCTCTTATAGCTGAGATACAAAGTCGTAAATAAAAAAGGCAACAGTAAAAATGAGTAGAGCAATAAGAGGGCCAATTCCCGGCCAATCATTTACGGATAAACCCGGCAACTACCCTTGGGAGAGACCTCCTGAAACTGCCGATCCTAAAGAAGCACTTAGTAAGCATCTTAAGAAGATGTCTGGGCCTAAGTATATGGATAGTGCTATTTACATGATGGAATTGGGATTGCCTGTAGAGGTTCTTACCAACACTACTTTAACTATGGCAGTAGGAAAAGGCATACACAGTATTGATGTAGGACTTATTATTGCACCTGCTATTCATAAAGAGATTGTATCTATTGCTGAAATGGCTGGTATTGAATATAATGAGTTTTTTCCAGAAGAAGAAGAAGAAGAAGAGGTTGCTAAAGAAAAACTTAAGACCCTCATTATTGCTAAGATGAAACGTAAAAAACCAAAAGAAAAGGCTCAAATATCTCAAACTATGGAAGCTATGACTAGCCCAGAAACAGAGAAGTTTGAAGATATGCAAGACCCACAGGACAAACAAGAGGCTCCTACAGAAGACATGGCTATGGACCAGCCCCCCCAGCAGGAAGAACCACAGGAGCCACCTAATAAAATGGGCATGGGCTTAATGAGTAGAGAGGCATAAAGACATGGCTATTAGTGGGAATGTATTAGGGTTTATTAGTGGTGCTGCAGAGCAATTCACAAAGAACAAAGAAACTTTTAAACAGGAACTGCGTGAGAATAAGCGTAGACAGAAAGAGTGGTTAAACACATATGGTAGCAAAGTTATTAATGAAAACAAACAACAGCAAGAAAGTGTAGAATTAGCGTTAGAGGAATTAGAGGCGCGAGGATTAAAGACGCCAGATGCACTTCAGCTTTTGCAAAAGCATGGTGTAAGTGCTGTACTTGAATTAAATAAAACGGTAAAAGATTATGAGTCTACTAATAGTACAAGGGTAGATGCAGACCTTATGAATAAGATATGGAAGGCTGCAGAAGATTTTACACCTACAAGTCAATCTTTTGAAGAGGCTGTGTCTAAAGTATTTGGTACAAATAAAGCAGGTTCTACAACTCCTGTAATACAAGAGTCAGAAGAAAGAAGCTTCTTTGATAAAATTAAAGACAACCTTAGTGGTGCATATGAAGCTGAAGAGTATGATGACTTCTTAAGTGATCCAAGCGAAGGTATGGGTGGATACACTATCAATGAACTAAGAGCAATGTCAGCGGCCTCACCTTCTATGGTGGGTTCTGGTGGTGCTGCTGTGTTTGACAGGTCTGCTCTTAGGGGTAGTGATTCTAGCCCTTCAGATAGGGACCAATGGAAGACGGTTAGAAGTGAAATTGTTTTAAATGCTGTAATGGGTCTTTCTGAAGCGGATAGAGAAGATATTACAACAAATAAATCAGGTGATGCTTATACAGCTAGAAGCACTCAAGACCAGTTTGCTCTACTAAAAATAAACCATCCAGAAGTTTTAGCAGAAGCTACACGTAAAGTTGGCGGTGGCCTTAGTGAAAACCCTGCTGCTTGGACAGCATATGGCGGTCAAGATGCTCTAAATGCAATACTTAATCCTCTTACATTGGAGCAAGAATTAGAAAATAGAGAACTTAATAGAGAAGACTTAAAAGCGTTTGATACAGTGGCAGAGGTAACAACTTACTTTGCAGAAAACCCAAATGTAGAGTTTGCCATAGTAGGTGATGAGTTTGCTATCAATAAAAACTACAATCCTGCAGCCACTACAGAGCCTGTTGATGAACCTTCTGATGACCCTACAGTAGATACATCAGAATTGCCTGTAGAAGAAGGGACTTACAATAGTGATCTAACTCTAAAAGCCCAACCTACTGTAGCACCTGAAGGCATCCCTGTACGTCCAGAGCCTATTTATAGAGGCGAGGAAAAGAAGCTATTAGAGAGACCTAGAAACAAAAGAGACATAGATGATTGGGATGATCAATATGGAGATAAGTACAACTACGATGCTACTTACAAGATAGTTAGACCTCAAGGCCCAAGACCTGAAGATATAGATAGCCGAGAGTATTATGAGTATGAGCTTTGGGATGCTACCTACGGAGATACCCATGATCCTCGCACAGGATACCCTCTAATAGAAGGCTTAGATAAGACCCTCATTCCTAACTCAGGGGTAGCTAACTAATGGCATTAAATATATATCAACCTGTACAAGAAGAACAAGAGCCTGACTTCATGACCTACACAGGTGGTGAGAAGGATACGTTTGGCATTAGTGATCTCACAGAGGATCACAACTACAACGTCATTGATGCTCAAATGAAAGCTCGCTTTGGTATGTCTGAGAAGTCTCACAGTAGGCAAGAGGTTGTTGATAAGTGGATTAACTACAACAGGAAGTTTAACGTAGGTAATACTCTCAGTGTACTAGGGGAAGCCAGCTACTTAAGCAAAGCTGACGATGAAGAGAAAGTAAAAGCTCTCAACTCGTACAAGCTCTTTGATAACATGAAGGGTGCCTTTAGTGGTGGTACAGCAGCAGAAAAGCTAGACAGTGTGTATGACTACGGTATGGCTTTAATTGTAGACCCTGTTAACTTGGTTAGCTTTGGTGCTGGTAAGTTAGCTACAGGAGGTGCTTCAAAGGTAGCTGCTGAAGCTGCAAAAGAAGCTTTAACAATTTCAGCTAATCAAATAATAAAAAAGGCGGGACAAGAGGGTGCTAAACGCTCTATGCTTAAGCCAGCCGTAAAAGCTGAGATAGGTAGAGCGCGTCAACGTGTACTTAGTAAGGCATTAAAAGGTGAGGCTGTAGAAGGCTTAGAGGAAGGCGTTGTAGAGGGTGCGCTTAAGAAGGCTGCAACTAAAGAGCTTAAGGTTGGTATAGGTACTGAGACTGTTAGTATGTTAGGTATTGATGTAGTACAGCAAAACATGGCTTATCGTAATGTAGGCTTTCAAGATGAGTTCAACTATTTAAACTCTGGCTTAATTGCTGGTGGGGGTTTCTTTGGCTACGGATTAGCTAAAGCTTTTGGTATGTTCTCTGGTGCAGACCTCCCCAAGTCTGTAGCGTTAGATACATATGACGCTGCTGTAACTGCAGAAGCTGCAGCTATAAAGATGGCAAAGCAAGAGGGCATAGAAAAGAATAAAGAAGTATTAGAAAAACTTAGGGCCGACACTGCAGAGGCAAAACAAGCTAGAGAAAAAATTATAGCCTCTATTAACGCTAGTAAGGAAGCCTCTGAAAAGTGGGCTAAGATGTTAGCAGAAGGCAGAAAGACTGCCAAGGGTTTAAGAGAAGACGGAGTTACCAGTAGTCCAGATTCAGTAGAAGGCATTAGTGCTTTTCTAAATGGTAATAAAAAAGGTGAAAACCAGTTTGACGGTATGAGAGATATATTTGAGCAAAATGGTATTAAGATGATTGGTGAAGATGATGTATGGCGAGGTGTAGTACACTTTGTTGCTGATACAGCTAAGAATGCACCTGAACCTATTAAAAAAGAAATACAGTCTTTGTATGAAAATACTATAAAAGCTTTAGATGAAGGCTTTGCTGGCGTTAATACTTTAGATGAAGCTATGCCCTTGATGGCACAGAAGTTTAGTTACGCTGGTAGTTTAATGCAGACAGCCTCAATAATGGGCCGAGATATTAATAACGTTAAAAATGTTAAGGCGGCACTAGGTGACGGTAAAAGCGTTACACCAGAGGAACTACTTGAAGGCGTTATGGACCCTAGTACTGGTACAGCTAAGAACGCTGAAAAAGGAAAGCGGGGCTTGTTTGGACGCTCACAGGATAACCTTATTCGTGTGCTTGTAACTCATCCCGGTACTACTGCGCTTAACTTGTTAGGATGGGTACATGCCTCTGGTATTCAATCTGTTTCTGACATACTTAGGGGTGCGCTTTATGGTGGTGCATGGGCTGCAAAAGGTTTGACAGGCCAAGCAGATGCTGTTGAATATGCAACAAAAAGTAAACTTATGTTTGACTTGCAAAAACAAAAGATGCGAAACCTTCTTAACCCTTTTGCTACACAAGAGGAAACACTTAACTTCTTGTCTCTTAACCCTAAGATGCGTAAAGAACTGTTTCGTTACGTATCAGGTGGTGTGGACAGTAAAGATGTTTTAAAGAGCTTAGACTTAGAGTTTGATGACCTTGAAAAAGAGGGTGCTGGTGAAAAAATAATTAACACCTTTCAAACCATGTATGGGGTTAAAGCTGTAGACATTTTAACTAAAACACAGGAGTTTATGTATAACATAGACAAACAGATACGCCTTAAGTATAACGTAAGCTACAATGAATTTATGTCAGCTAGGGATACCCAAGGCGCACCCGTACATTGGAATAAGATGCGCTCTGATGACTTCATTAAAATACAAGCTACTGCTGTAGATGATGCATTACGTAATGTGTTTGCTAAGTCTTTTAGTGGTGGTGACTTTAAAAGAGACCGTAACATTGTAGAAATGGTAGCCAAGACTATAGAGGATGCACGTAAGTATCCTATCCTTGGTGCTATGGTCCCCTTTGGGCAGTTTTTTAATAACACTATTGCGTTTATGGCTGACTACAGCCCTATTAGCCTTATACATAGTAGGTTTGCTAAGAACAGTAGAGACCCTATGGAAATGGCAACTAAGATGGGTGTAGGCTTAACTGCTGTATACGCAGCCTCTGAGTTTGAAATGAAGAACATGGAAGAGGGTTTGGCTTGGCATGAAGAACGTGACGATGATGGTCAAGTAAGGTCACGCCTATATGACTTCCCATTTAGCTATTGGAAAGGTGTAGGACGCATTGTGGCGCACCTTAGACGGGATGGTGAAGTACCTGTTGAGCTTATTGACGATGTTACAACTACGTTTGGTACAGCTAACCTCACACGCTCTTTAGGCGAAGCAACGTCATCTGCATTTGAAACTGTTCAAGACGCTCTTTCAGGAGACTATCCTGAACTTAAAGAGGGTCTGCAGAAAGCCTTTGGTAGCATAGGTTCTATGTATATATCTGGATTTAGTAGGCCACTAGACCCTCTTAATCAAATTACAGCGTTTGCTATGGGTGACGCCTACAATGAAACAGATCGTAACATAGGTAGTAAGTTCATCAACAACTCCACACGTTACGTTGAGAGTATCTTTGATGGCTTTGACCAGCTTACAGGGATACCTACTGCTGCAGGTACTGCACTAGGGTTAGACATGACAGAAGCACCTGCTAGGGAGAGACCCCTTGAGAGTAGACCTAGAGGTGTAGCTATTGGGCGTATCTTTGGTTACAGGGACTCACCTGCACCACAGGCTATTGATAAGATGTTTGCTGATATAGGCAAGCCTAAGTGGAAGACAGATATTAAGTCTGCTGTACCAGAGGCCAACAATACGCTTAACAGGGTTATAACTAAATACTTAGAGGCAGAAGCAGCTAAGGTTGTTTATGGTGATAAATGGAAGAACTCATCATTGGATCAAAAGATATCTGATCAAAAACTAGCGGTATCTAGGGCTAAGAAAAGAGCCTTAGCTGAGTTGTACAGATCAGGCAACCCTACAGATAAACGTCACCGTGAAATGTTTAAGCTGAGTAGGCGAGGGTCAGGTGTAAGTATGGCTGACATGGAAGAAGCTTTAGAGGAGATAGGTATTGATAAGAAAGTAGAAGACTTATCATATGATCAACTACGATTACTAAGACGCTTTTTAAAAATGGAAAAGCTAGAACTTAAACGTTCATCCAGAGAATCACTTAGAGGTTAATACAAAAAAAGGGGCGGTCACAACGACTGCCCCTCTTACTTTGTTTCACGTGAAACATTTACTTTACGCCATGTAACTCCGAGCAGTATCTAGCCCATAAATAAACATCCCTAACGCTCTGCATAACGTGCTTACGCTCTGGGCAAGGCTCTATATGTTTAACTA
>Ga0209630_10001916_pt1 | contig 21145 bp, 17 predicted proteins | sample COG_01_FD_184745 | JGI IMG/M metagenome (GOLD analysis project Ga0209630, IMG submission 184745) | Pelagic Microbial community sample from North Sea - COGITO 998_met_01 (SPAdes) (version 2) | ecosystem: Environmental > Aquatic > Marine > Neritic zone/Coastal water | place: Helgoland, sampling... | reverse complement strand
ATTATAATTGAATATATTATAATTGAATATATTATAATTGAATATATTATAATTGAATATATTATAATTGAATATATTATAATTGAATATATTATAATTGAATATATTATAATTGAATATATTATAGTATAATATGTATTTAGATGAAAATGGAATGTGGTTAATCTTTGATGATTATATATTAACGTCAAAATATCAATTATCAACCATAAATACAATACATATTTTTAGTAAAAATAAAAATATAAAATATACATTAAATATTAAACCAGATTTAAAATGGGTCAGACCATATAATAATATTATTAGATATAACACAAATTATATTGATAATCTAAATAATCTACTTAAAATGAATACACCAATCACATATATTAAATTTAATGAATACAATGTGTCTACATCAGTAGATATTATTACAAAATGTATAAAATATATTGTCTCTAATATGATTATACATTATACTAGTAAAAATAAGATTGGTAAAATATCATATATAAAAAAGATTAAAACATTACTGAATAATAAAAAAATTACATTCAAACTAAATAAAACAGAAAGTAAAATAACTATAATTAGTAATCCAAATTGTAAATCCAAAATTGTAGATAAATATAATATCTCAAAAAAATGCTGTAAAGTATATAATATACGACAAGGAAGTAGTTGGTTATGGCATTATTATCATTTCATTAATGATTGTATTAATATTGAATTTAACAAATTAAAAAAATATAAACAACAATATATAATAAGATTAAATCAACCAGACCAGTCTATTGGTACATTTAAAACAATTTATGAAACCATAATGAACAAAAAAAATAAAGAAATATCTTATAATAAATATAAAAATTTATATTGTAAAACAAAAGTAATACATTCACTTGAAGTAGGACACAAACCATTCCCAAATAATCATTTTAAAAACTTATATTCATATTGTATTCATAATTTTTATTTACATAATTATCCAAAATATGATATTATATTAATTGAACGTAAAAAACAATCATTGGCATTTACAAATAAAACACCATCTAATATATATAAGTTATATAATAAAAAATCAATTACATAAAAATATATTTAATAATTCTTTCAAACAAAGTAGTTATAAACTGAGTGGTTCAGAACGAAGAACAATTGTAAATCATAATAAAATAAAGAAATTTTTAGAAAATAAATATAAGGAGCATTTCAAAAATATTGTGTTAGAAGAGTGTTCATTTAATGAACAAGTAACATTGTTTCATAACGCATCTATAATAATTGGACAGCATGGTGCTGGATTAATTAATATGATATATTCTAAAAAAAATAGTAAACTAGTAGAAATTGGACCACGCAGGATGAATGGTTTTAGAAATATAGCAAAAAATAAAAAATTACAATATCATTTTGTCGAAAATAAAGAATCAGATATTATGAACTATTTAGAAAGATTATAGTACATATTTTGTTCTATTACTAAAGTTATATATTCTGATTTGTTATCTTATTGTATAAGACAAAATCATCTTTATAATATTCTTTTAAAAATTTTTTATCTGATTCTACCAATTTATATTTTAGTTTACTTTGATTTGATTGTTCTATTTTAAATGGTTTTATGTTTAATATTTCACATATATTATCGACATCTTCTTGTATTGTATCACTTGTTCCTATATAATCGACCATATTGTTGTTTTCATCCAATAAAAATTCATTCATTGGTCTAAAATGGATATCATTTAATATCCAATCTCTTTCATATAATGGTGCTCTTAATAAATCAAATGGTGTTTTATATTTATTCATATGTTTTTGCATATGTTTTTGTCCACCAGCATATATTGGATTATTGGCGGCACCTTCTTTTAAATAAGCGAATGAACTTAAAAATCTATCAAATGGATTTCGTATAAATGCTATTTTATATGTTTCACTTGGGTAATCAATTGCTTTAGAATGTACATTTTTAGAAATGCGAACATAATTTTTATCTAGAGTATCAATTAATATATTTTGTCGTGTATTATTTTTATATTGAGAATTATCAAACAACGCAGATGTAAATGCTGTTCCCGCTGTTCGTGGAACATGGACAAAATTTATTAATGATACTGTTTTTCGATTTTTATTTGTGTATATATATGTTTTCATTGTTGATAATTTTTGTTCTGTTCTTTTAATTAAATCTTTTGTTAAAGAGTGATATTTAATATCACCAGAATACTCTATATTTATATTATTACTTAATATATCAACCCAATTTAGGACATATTCGAGCTGCTTATTAAATATTAAATCTTCTATATTAACTATCAATTGTTTATTATTTTTAACTTCATTGAATATATAGTCTATTCGTTTTAACAGATTATACTCGTTTTGAGAATATTGTCTCCGCTCTTTATTTATTTCTTTTAGTCTCCTTCTGAATTTATCTATATTATTATCAAGGACATTTAATAAATATAAATCAATGCTATTTGATGAATGTTCGTTTGTTAATTTTAGATCTTCCCTTAATTTCATATCAAATATAGTCACGTGTTGTCCGGCAGATTTAATCTTACTGTCAACCTCTCTACATAACTTAGTTAATTCATTCCTTTCTTTTTCAGTTATTCCTTTAAAACCACTTACATTTATGGTATATGTATTATGTTGTTTAGATTGACATTGTAATAAATATATTTTTATTGTTTTATAATATTTACTTAACATATACAATAACTGACAAGATACTTCGTTATCTATATGACGATGTGTAATAGTAGCAGTACCATCTTTAGATTGAACAAGTAAACAAAATGTAATAGAATATAACAATGCTGGGGTTGTACTTCTTGTTACTATATTTTGTCTTGTACTACTTCGAGTATTTAACCAACTAAGATTAATAATATCGATTTCATTTGGAATATCTTTAATTATATCAAACATATTGTCTAAATTATTTAAGTTCAAATTATTTGCTAATATATTCTTGTATGATTCATATTTTTTCATATATAAATTTGTTTTGTTGTCATATTTAGACCCAGTCGCAGATATATCATATACATAAATATTTTTTATATCAGTTTCAAATATATTCTGAAAATTACACAAAAATTTATTATATTGATTTTCTAATCGAATTTGATTGCGATTTTGAAGATATCCACCAAAATCATGAACATATTTAAAATTTAAATATGTTATTGTAGGACTGGACATACGACTATTTAAAAAGGGAGTATATGCAGATTTCAATATACTTAGATTTTCAATATTACTTGTATTCCAGAAATTTATACTATAATGGTGTAAAAAATATTTATATCTATCATTAGTTGTATCTATATTCTGTATAAAATTTTGTCTATATAACTCTATTTTCTTTTTATTCTTCCTATGATCAAATATTGATGCTGATATTAGTATATATGGATTATTTATTATATTTCCATGTGAAATATCTTGTTGCTCATCCGCTAGTTCTTGTGTTAATGTATTATTTATCATAGAATTTGTCGTAGATTTGAGTTTGCCAAACTGTAAATTATATTTTAGTTTATTATTATGAGTTGGTATATCAAATGATATTTCTTTTGTAATTGCTTTATTATATAAAGCATTTATTTCAACTGTTAATGATTTTATATCTAACTTTATTTCTTTATTTGAAAGACTAATATCCTTCTTTCTTATTATTATTTGTTTTCTCTTATATAATATAGTTATATTTCGTTTAAATAGATGTAAAAATGAGTTTATACTAGTTAGTGGTTTATCTTTATTTTCGACGTCCATATTAGATGTATCATAATTACTAAATATTAATATTCCATTTGTTATTAACATATTCCATGCTAGTATAGCATTACTCATCATATTTTTAACAGTATATGACGAATCTATAACAATTATATCAAACATTGTTTTATTTTTATTAACTAATTTGGTAAGTAATTCACGTGGTTCTCCGTCTAATACAGTAACTTGATCTTTTTGTTTTGTGAGTTTTATATTATCTTCGAATGTTTTCTTAAATGTAGATATTTTATTGGATTTATTGGATTTATTGGATTTATTGGATTTATTGGATTTATTGGATTTATTGGATTTATTGGATTTATTGGATTTATTGGATTTATTGGATTTATTGGATTTATTAAATGAATCAATGGCATATAACTTTGATTTTTTATGAGTCATTATATTAGTTAACATCCAATTAGATAATGCACCTTCATATACGCCTATTTCAAGTATATTAACTTTCTTATCAATATATTCTGATAAATATATATCAAAATATTTCCACCCTGAGTGTAATACAGCAATATAACGATTATTCAATTGTTTAAATTTAATATAATCATATGTAGTATGTTCCCACGCATGAACAGTTCTATTAAATAGTTTATAGAATCGTTTATTATGCGACGCATATAATGTATTAAGTAAATCAAAATCAGGTTTGCTTATTATATCTGTATATTCTCGTTTATTGACATCTTCATTTACATTAATGGTTGATAACAATGAAATATCAAGAAATGTAAATATATAATTCATAGTTCTTAGTGGTGCTTCTAATAAATCTTCGCTTATAACAATATGTACATTTTTCTTTGGGAAAAGTTTATATACATATTCAATCTGGTCATCATAATATCCTCGTTGTAATATAGTAGAATATTGTTGATAATTTTTTAATTTAGAATCATGTTTAATAATAGAGTGAAATGATTTGTAATTTTTACGAAACATTCGTGCTTTAGGATTATAATCATTACTATCTATATTACTTACATCTTTTATATGATTATATTGAGAATATGCTCTTAAAATTGGATTTCGTAACACAATAATCAATTTTATATCAGGATAATGTTCTTTTATTCTATCCAATGATTTTTGTAAGAAAATATACGATGGTGATTTTTCACCTACCATTCTCTTATTTGTTTTAAAATATGTTTTTTCATACCAATCTATTCCATTTATATATTCTATATCATTATCAAAAAAATGTGGCTCTCCCGTAGGCATATATATACTTTGATGTTGCTGTAAATAGTAGCTACATGGAGAAGTGCTACCCTTTTGAACACCTATAACTAAAAATGTAGGTTTCATATAATATAATTGAATATTATAATGTTAAAATAATAATGTTAAAATAATAATGTTAAAATAATAATGTTAAAATAATAATGTTAAAATAATAATGTTAAAATAATAATGTTAAAATAATAATGTTAACATTATAATAACATCGAATCTCATTCACAAATTCTTTGCTAACATGTGATTTTTAGAGTTCATAGAATATTGAATATTCATATTTTTACTTAATATGTCAACCCAATTAAGGACATACTCAATCTGTTTATTAAATATTAGATCCTCTATGTGATATCTCAACTGTTTATTGTCTTTAATCTCTTTAAAAATTGTATCTATTCGTGCCAGTAAATTATATTCCTGGTCTGAATATTTCTGTCGCATTTTATTTATTTCTTTTAATCTCTCTTTTAATTTATCAATATCATTATCTAAAACGTTCATTAAAAATAAATCGATACTATTAAATGTATGTTCGTTCTTCAAATCTAATTCTTCTCTTAATTTCATATCAAACACTGTTACGTGTTGTCCTGCTGATTTAATTTTACCATCAACCTCTCTACATAATTCAGTCAACTCTTCCCGTTCTTTCGATGTTATTCCTTTGAACCCACCTACATTTATAGTATACGTGTTATGTTGTTTAGATTGACATTGTAATAAATGAATTTTCATTGTTTTATAATATTTTCCTAATATATATAATAACTGACAAGACACGTTATTGTCAATGAAACGATGCGTTATGGTAGCAGTTCCATTTTTAGATTGAGTAAGTAAACAGAATGTTATACAATATAAGAAAGACGGGACAGTGCTTCGCGTTACAATATTTTCTCTTGCACTACTACGTGTGTTTAACCAACTCAGATTAATAACATCAATCTTATTTGGTATATCTTTTATAATATCAAACATATTGTCTAAATTATTCAGATTCAGGTTATTAAATAAAACATCGCGATACTTAATATACTCATTCATATATAAATTGGTCTTGTTATCAAATTTAGAACCGGTAACTGATATATCATAATATTTTATATTAGCATCAAATGTTTTATTATATATATTTAATATTTTATTATATTCATGTCCAAATTTTACCATATTTTTTTCACGGAAAAATCCAGAAAAATCATAATCATATTTAAAATTCAAACAAGTTATGTTTGAATTCGAGGTAACATTATTTGCTCTAACTGATGTATAACCAGATTTCAATATACTCAGGTTTTCAACCATACATGTATTCCAGAAATTTATACTAAAGTGATGTAGGAAATATTTATATTTATCTTTTTGAGTATCTATATTCTGTATGAAATTTTGCCGATATAATGCTATCTTCCTTTTATTCTTCGCATTATCGAATATTGATGATGATATTAATATAAATGGTCGATTAATTACATTTCTGTTTATTACATCTAATTGCTCACCAGTCAATTCTTGTTTTACTGTATTATTTATCATATGATTCATCGAAGATTTAAGTTTGTTAATATGTAAATTATATTTCAAACTATTATTATGAACCGGTACATCAAATGATATCTCTTTTGTTATTGCTTTATTATATAAATTCATTTATTTCTTAGTCAATGAATCGACATCTAACTTTATTTCTTTATTTAGTGGACTTATGTCCTTCTTTCTTATTATTATTTGTTTTCTTTTATATAGAACATATATGTTTCTCTTAAACATATCCAAGAATGAATTTATACTAGCGAGTGGTTTATCTTTATCTTCAATCTCCATATCGGGATTATCATAATTACTAAATATGAGTATTCCACTTGGATTCAACATATTCCATGCCAGTATAGCATTACTTATCATATTCTTAACTGTTTTTGATGTATCTATTACTATTACATCAAATGTTATCTTATTTTCATTAACCAATTTAGTAAGTGATTCGTGTGGAATCCCGTCTAATATAGTAACTTGATTTTTCTGCGTGGTTTGTTTAATATTGTCCTCAAATGTTTTCCTGAAATTAGTTGATGTTTTATTTGATTTATTGAATGAATCAACCGCATATAATCGAGACCCGGTGTTTGTCATAACATTTGTTAATATCCAATTAGATAAAGCACCCTCATACACTCCTATTTCAAGTATATTAACTTTTCGGTCAACAAACTCCGACAAATATATATCAAAATACTTCCACCCAGTATGTAATTTGGCAATATAAAGATTATTTAACTGTTTATATTTAATGTAATCATATGTAGTATGTTCCCATGTATGGACTGTTCTATTAAATAGTTTATAAAAGCGTTTATTATGTGGTGCGTATAATTTGTGAAGTAATTCGAAATCTTTTTTACTCATTATATCAGTATATTCTCTTTTATGAATGCTATCGCTTATTTTCAGGTCTGATTCTGATAATTTCCGTATATTGAGAAACGAAAAAACGTAATTCATAGTTCTAAGTGGTGATTCCAATAAATCTTCATTAATAATAATCTTGACATTTTTCTTTGGGAATAATTTATAAACGTATTCTATTTGATCAGCATAATAACCTCTCTGTAATACAGTTGAATATTGCTGGAAATCTTTTAATTTATGATCATGTTTAATTATCTTACTTAAAGATTGATAATCTTTATTATACATTCTGTCTCGTGGATTATAATCTTTACTTTGAGGGTCGCTCAAGTCCTTAATATGATTATATTGTGAGTATGCTCTTGTTATCGGATTGCGTAAAACAATTATCAATTTAATATGCGGGTAATGCTCTTTTATTCTATCGAGAGATTTCTGCATAAAAATATACATAGGTGTTTTTTCACCAACTGTTTTTTTATTTGTTGAGAAACAAGTCTTTTCATACCAATCAATACCCTTTTTATAATTATCATCATTATCAAAAAAATGTGGTTCTCCATTCGGCATATGAACACTTGGGTGTTGTTGTAGATAGAAACTACAAGGTGTTGTACCGCCTTTTTGAACCCCGATAATTAAAAATGTCGGTTTCATATAATTATTGGTGATATATTAATTATATTTTGATTAATTCATTAATTCAAGTGTATCGGTACATAACGTGTGAACATCTTGATGTATATCTATATTATTTGTTCCTTTTTTAAATAATGTCATACTTGTTTTTGCCTTATCAATATCAACATTTTTACCAAATAATTTTTCTTTTGCTGTTTTTTAAGTTAAACATTCTTTAATCGCTTCGACAATTTTAATATAATGATCTTTTAACATTGAATTATCTAAATAATCAAGAACTTCATTTTCATGTAATATATAATATTTTGCTGTATGTGAAAATCCTATATTTCCAGGTAATATATACCATATCCAACATGTCTTTTTTGCACAGTTAGTTATTTCTTCTAATGCTGTTTTATACGACACCTCATTTTCGCCATTATGAGCATCAATGTATTTCTGATATTTATCAGGCATCGACACCGGTTTAGGCGAATCATGCGTATACTTTATAATTAATGCATCAATCTCTTTGTTATGTTGTTTGAGTAATCTGTCTATAATTAATTTTTTAATATTATGGTGTGATATGTTCATTAACCTATTACGCCACAATAATTCAAAAAAGATGAATCCAATTTCATTTTTAGTTATTATATTCTTTATATTATTTCCATGATCATTTAGTTCACTGAATGATTTAGCTGTCTCCTTTTCTATATGTCGTTGCAACGATTGATAAATTGATAAATTATCAATATATTCAATAGGATCACCCGACGGGTATTGTATATTACTTTCTATCATTTATTCTATATACGCTACCTGCCCAATAACCATATTGACCATCTCGTTGTAGTGTTTTAATATAAGGAAGTTTACGAATTAGTTTAGTTATTTTCTCGTTTACTTTTTCTGTTATTTTCTTTTCTATTTTATTATTAAAATCCATTACTATATCTTTATCGCCCGATAATACATCACTATAAACATCAACTATATCCTGTAATCTAATTGTCATTAATTATATATTATATATATTTTAGTATCTTTGATTTTCATCAGTTAGTATAGTCTTGTAACACGTGAATCGTACCATTTACAAATAAATTATGTTTTTCAGCCATATTATGAAATTTTGCATATGTTAATTTTAAATTGACACCCCGTTCATATAATATATTAAACTTATTGTAATTGTTTCCATTAAAGATAGTATATATATAGACATGTATCTTACTAGCGATACGTATATTATGTTCCAACAATCTTATATAATAAAATATGGTTTCAAATTCACCATTAACCTTGCATACTATACTGTTTGTAAATACATTTATGGTTCCACTACTTAAAATACTATTATACGAATTGACTAGATCCTGTTTCAATTTTTCATTATTTTTGTCTTTATCATTATATTGTAATCCAAAGTCAAATACAAGAATATATATAATTTCTATAAATACAGTATAATCATTATTTATCTGATCAAACTGTATACCGCCTTTTAATAATAAACACCTAACATATGTTAATGATTTACTCTCATATTTTGCTTTACATCTTACTATATTGTATTCATCACCCCCTTTTTTATGAGACTCCTCGAATCGCTTCTGTTGAATTTTAGTTGCTTCATCTCTAGAACTACCTGATATCCATTGGATTAATTGTATAAACATGTCTTCTAAAGAACCCTTAAATATAAGTTTTAATGTTAAATTAAAATCATAATTATTGGTTTCTTTATGATTGATTGTGTTATTGTTGGATTTATTGACACGCTTATTATCTAACACAATGGTTTCAATCGCGGGTAATGTAAATTTATCGGATGATGATTCAGTGAATGTGTTGATTAATTCCATAGTTTTTTCCAATAAATCATCTACCAATTCAGATTGTTCCTTCGATACTATCGTTCTTATACGGGAGAACGCCGATTCTATGTCGCTAATAGGATTGTCGATATTATGTACTGTATTATTGAATGTTATTGTAGTTTTGCGTTTATTATGAAACTTAAAAGTTAAGGGTTCCTTACTTTCCATAAATTTTTTTATTTTAACTTGGTAAGTACCTTGCCCGTGTCCTAATTTCATTACCATATCATTTGTGATACCTTTACCTTGTTTTTTACTAAGTCCAGTTGGTATTGTTAATGTAACTACACTGGTATTAATACCCGTTAAAATAGCCAATACTTTAATAATACAATATTGTATCTGCTTATTATTTATATTTTCATTAATATATTGTATCTGCTTATTATTTATATTTTCATTAATATATTGTATAATATCTATCAATAATAATACTCTACATATATCTCTAATAGACTTCGGAAATTCGTCTTCTTTTAATTCATTAAATAAATGATCGATGGATTCTAATGTTGTATTAATTTTTAGATAAGTCATATATTTATCTGATTCACTGTCGGGTAAATACTCAAATAGTATATACCAATTAAAAAACACACCAAATAACATCTCTTTCATAGTATCGTGTTTAACATGTATATTCATAAACTCGATTATATTTTTTATAATAATATTATCTATATTCACTGCTTCTTTCACCACAACTGCTTCTTTCACCACAACTGCTTCTTTCACCACCTCTGCTTCTTCATCTTCTTTTATTTCAGTAATAATTGATGAAATGTCTTGATATTTTATAACAAAATTATTGTTACTATCATATATTAGGTCTGCTGTATTTAAATTAGCATGTACTGAATAGTTTACTGTACAACCAGTTGTATTATCTGGTATATCTAATAACGGACTATTATTCTTTTTTATTTCTTCAATTAATTCGTGACATTGTGTTTTTATATATACTTTATAACCAATATGAGATGTCTTAAATTCAGACAATATAGTTAATATCACACTATGTGTAATATTGGTTTCTAGTAAAGCATCATTTATCTTTATTATTAAATTTTTTTCATCACTTTTTATGAAATGTTCTAGAATAGCATTATAATATAATTTTACTAAAAATATTAAGTCCTCTTCAATTGAAACTCTATTAGTCTGTTGCAATTTAGTATAATCAACAGAATTAATATAATAATTATTCTCTTTAAAAAATACACAACCAGCCCAATGATTATTTTGAAGTTGATATCGTATAGTAGAAAGATAAGTGGGGTGTCCAGTAGGTATATCTATGGTTGCTTTTATTTTTTGCTGAAACGCTGTCATAATATCTTCTACACCAGATGATAATACACCAGATGATAATACTTCATTGAAACTATCAACTATATCCTGTAATCTAATTGTCATTAATTATATATTACAAATTAAATCAATATTAAATTGTTTACTATCAAACATAATCACTGATTAACTATTTTAAACAGTTTTAAACAGTTTTAAACAGTTTTAAACAGTTTTTAATATAGATTCGCATAATGTATTAATATCAGTGCCGGGTGGTGTATTATTTTTAAATAAATTGATACTACTAATAATATCTTCTTCATAATCCGCATTTATTATAGCTGCAAATCGGTCAAGTGTTATTTCCTTTATACATTTTAATATTTGAATATAATTATCACATAAATACTTATTGTTTAAATAATGTGTAACATCATCTTTTTCTAAAAAAAAAAGACGTGCTATTTTACGATGATTCGGTTTGTACGTATTTGAACCAATACTGTTATCTCTCTTACGTTTTTGTCGTGGAAAAATATATGGAATACTATTTGTATGATTAATATCAAAACGTCTGTTTTGTTGAATGTAATTATATACATTATTAAAAGACAATGGTTTATTAGATTGATCAATTCCATGTCTTTGAGTAGTTTCAAATAATTGAATCTTACTATGTGTTGAGTTATCTCGAATATTATTATTTTGTTTAAGATAAGTGGTGTGTCCAGTAGGTATATCTATGGTTGCTTTTATTTTTTGCTGAAACGCTGTCATAATATCTATATCATCAGATGTTAATACTTCATTGAAACTATCAACAATATATTGTAATCCAATTGTCATTAATTATATATTACAAATTAAATTCGGAATATAATTAAACAACATATATGGCATTGTATATATATGATATGTATATGCTATTGTTGGTTCTTCATTATAAACATAATGCCACCAATACCGGGGTATGTTCAATAGTTGGTTTTTCTTAACAGTATATTTTGTATATACAATGTGGTCATCTGCTAATACTTCATCCAATGTTCTCGACGACCAAGAAGCACCAAATTGTAATCTAGTATTTCCATTCATGTATTTATTGTATTTTGGCGAAATCAAATATACAGTCTTATAACCACTACATACATATAATAGATTGAAATGGTCAATATCATAATGAAACGTCGTCCTTGTTCCTGTAGAACCATACCAAAACGACACTGATTTATGTATTCCACGCGGTAATTGGAGAGCGGTTTCAATTGATTCGTATATTGATTTGTCTATTCCAGTTTCATTCAAAAAATTATAAGAATCTTCGGACTTCAAGTAAAATGAATTGTCTTGTTTATATATATAATTTGTAATATAATCCACCAGTGTTGTTCGGTTGATTATAGGTTTTCTGGTGACATCTTTTATATTTTCCGTAATATATATTTGATGGTCTTTATAATTAGTTAATAATAAGTCATCTGTTATGTTGAAAAGTTCTATGTTTTTTATGTATGGGTTGGGTGCGGTATTGTTATATATAATGTATCCGATAATATATAGGGTTATTAATATTATTAGTGTGTATTTCATTTAGTATTATTAATTATAATAAATAAGTTTCGGTAACATCGGTGTTTTTTCATCAACCGATTCACATATAAACACTTGGATATTGTATCATTTTCAATGTATCAATACATAATTTGTGTGTATCGGCATGTATCAGTTTACTTGTTCCATCTCTAAATGACTTTAGACTTGATATAACCTTTACATCATCTGAGTCGACAATGGATCGTAATGGTACTGTTTGCAAACATGATTGTAGCATTGTAACGATTTCATTATAACGATTTTTTAATATTGATTGATCTAAATATCCCTTTACATCGACTGTCTCAAGTGAATATTTTTTACTCATGTCGGAGGTTGCTTTGACGTGAGGTGGTTGAGGAAAAATATACCATATCCAATCACCTCTTTTTCTACACTTTGATATTTGAAGTAGTGCATTTTCATATGACGAATAACCTTTGACTCCAACTTGAGCATCGATGTATTTTTGATTTTTTTGTTTATTTTGTTTATTTTGTTTATTAGTTGCATAGTTATTTTTTGATAATGGTTTAATGTTTTTTTTATCAGTATTATCTGGTGGTTTCGTTTCTGGTAGTTTCATTTCTGGTGGTTTCATTTCTGGTAGTTTCATTTCTGGTGGTTTCATTCTTGTTATAAAATCCTTTTTAATATCGGTCAATATATAATCCAATTGCTTGTTACTCAATAGTGAATCGGTCATTACAATATCATATACCATTTGTAATGTTAAAGACTCTGTCATTAATATATTAGATATTAAAGTTTGAATAATCAATTCTCTTTAATAGTCCGCGCCTCATCTAACGCAACATCTATTATATCTTCATCAAAGTCATTTAATTTCAATAATTCAAGCGCGATATATTGATTTGATACACCTTTTCGTATCTTATATGGGTATATAATATTATTATCAGCGTCTCTGTTTATATAGAAATTATAATTCTTAACCCGTCCTTCTGTTGTTTGTTCCAATTTCGCCAATTTACCATAATGGGTTGTTATAAGTGATAGACTATTGTTGTATGAACTTATTTTATTTAATATAGCATATGCTGCTGAATATCCTTCTACATAATTCGTGGATGAAAACATTTCATCCATAACAACAAATGCGAACTCCCTCTTTTTCATCGTCTTTATTGTGTTAATGTATTTCTTACTTCTATACATTTCTGCTTCAAACAATGAATCGCGTCCTTTACAATCTGGTATATGTAAGTATGTATCAATTAATGTGAATGGAGTTATTACCATTCCTCTGGCGGCGGCAATACCAATCGTTTGACTTAGATATATATTCATAATAAGTGTTTTAATGAAAGTGGATTTCCCAGCTGCATTCGGTCCTGTAATTAGAGTTGACCTATTCGTAATTCCACCCATTTCTATACTATTAAGTATAGGACCATCAACTAAATATGGATGCCAACAGTCTTTAATCTTAATATAAGGAGAGTCTGCTGTCTTATATTTAACAAAACAATATTTATTATCTTTGCCATAATGTTTAGAGAATAACATGGCAATTGAATTAAGAGCATCCAATTTTCCTACATATTTAATTAATTTCAATAGACGGTCTTTATGGTCTGTAAAATTGTGATATGCCGTTAATATTGCCCCTTTATTTTCAGTTAATGTTGGGTTATCCATGCATACTTTATTACGGAAAAGTGATTTCAATCTATGTAAATCATCTCGCATTAGTGATATATCAACAACGCTTTCTAATTCTTTATATGATTCTTGACAGTTGTCTTCAAGATGAGCGTCTATTATTTGTATATTATCCAATAATACCGAAAGCATATTGACTTTTTCATGTAGGGTATCTATATATTTATATGTTGATTTAGCAGTGCGAATAGATGAATATGCTGATTGGAAATAAAGAACAATCCAAATCCCGGCACTTAATAATCCGGCTGCCTTTGAATACATATTATTACCGAACATTCGTTCGAATCGGGCAGAAGTGAATACATTCTTTTTTAGTATGTCAAAGAAAACACTTGTTGATATTTTCTTTTTACTTAATTTCATCATAACAAGTGGAATTATAAGTGAATATATGGGTGAACAAATGGTTGATAGTGGTGTTATAATCATTTTATACCAATTCGTTATGAGTAATATAAGGTCATTCTTGTTAAGGAAGTTATTGAGGAATGAAAAATATGGAAACTCGTAATATACAAGATGATCCATAGAGGATTCGTCATCCATTGATTTCCAAAACCACATTAATTCACTTTCAATACCACTGAAATATTTTAGTTTAGAACTGAGTATATACCGGAGTTCTTTATTTTGTATAATAGAACGTACAATACATTGTCGGCGACTTAATACTTCAATATCTTTAATAGGATATTTAAGCATTTCTATTAAATAATTACGACCGAATAATGATTTTGTTGAATTTAGTCTGCTAAACACAGTATTATCAGCATTATTGTCATTATCTATGAATATTTCTAAATCAATTAATATATTATCATTTATAATTGAACTGATATTCTGATTAATTCTAAGAATACGATTTATTTCATTATTTATAACCATCTTATTACTATCTTGTTTAAAATGATAATCTATTTTTTCATTTAAATCCATGTCTTCTATATCTTTTTCTTCATCGTCTGGTGTGTCAATCGGGTTGGTATTACTCATCTTATCAACAATTGACTGGGATTTAACAACACAATCTAAAAATGTATTCATTATGTATATAAAATATAAATGTAATCGAAATTAAACCAATGGTGATTGTTACATCATACTATTGCAAGTATCACTTAATAGATGAACTTTATTAGTTGGAATATTACAGAAGCATATATTATAAAATAAATTAGAGTGTAGTTTATAATAGTTATTAAATGGAACATTTATTTTACGAATTTATAGAAAAATATAAAAATAAAATTCTATATAATCCGGTTACATTATATACTCCGGATATAACTAAACGAATGAAGAGTCTGGATTATAGGAAGTCTAAATCATATAATATAGTAAATAACATATTTGATTTATTCAAAAAAGAAATATGGATTGATGAAGTATTAGAAAATAAGAAAAAATGTATCTTACCACCATTCATTATTCAGCAAAATCTTAATTCACCGCCATATTTAACGTGTCCGTATAAAAAAAAGAGAATATGTTTACCGGTTGCATTTACATTTGCGTTATATGTACCAAATAAATCGCAATTTATTTGGATTACACAAAATTATTTACAACAAATGACGACGGATATATTCAATCATTTAGATATAGTTCAATTCAAATCAATTATACATATTACTCGTGAAGAAGCAGACCAATTAGCAGTATGGTTTAGAGTTATGTGGAGTATAAATAAATGTAAATATGAAATTGGTAAAAAGAAAATGAGAACATCGAATTTGACAATATTTGATATAGAATATAAGATTAACGAACATATAATTATATATACACTGGCAAATATAGGTATTAAAGATATGTCACAAAAACAACTTAATAAAAAGTTTAACAATTAAATGGTTAATAATATTATATATGATGGAATCCAGATCGATTATTCAACTTAATATAAATAGTACTAATTATGTTAATTTGATTAAAACACTATATATGTTCTTATTTGTGTTTATGATATGATAGTGTTATACATCGAACTACCTGATTTCCAAACTGACCCCCGCCTTCCCATATCTACATATTATATAATATAATGTTATTTCAAGAAATGCAATGGATACGGTGCTATAATACCTTATTTATAATTATCTTTATTTATGTATTACTTCCAAAATTACTATCATATGAAGTAAATTTTTTATTTATAACATAATGATTTAGATTAGATTTACATAATAATGCATCAAAATCACATATACCATGCTCTAATCTTCTAATTTCATTATATATTATATTTATTCGGTGTTTATTATACACTATCATATGTGTACCGTGATAAAAATATTTATTATTTTCAAATGATGGGGTAGATACTTTAAATATATTATCATATATCATATCTTTGTTTTTTGAATAATTCCATGTATCCATCCTTATTAAATCCCAATCAGGTGGTAGTAATTTTATGTTAGATTCTATATCTTCTTTTAAATTATTCGAATTGAGTATTATATCATCTTCTATTATAATTATATAATTTTCATCAATTATATTTTTATATTTAATAATAAATTCAATACATTTGATATGACTAATATAACATCCAACTATACCTTTTTTTAATATATTATTATGGTCATCTATAAATCCAGAATCTTTATTCAATCTTCCTAAATAATATTTTTCATATTTCTTAGTATTATTATTATCTAAAAATACACCAGGTATTCTAATTAATATCTTATCTGTAACTTTATTGAATTCATTTAATACATTTTCATTTCTATCTTGTCTAAAATCCAAATTAATATATATTATTACTAAAGGATCTATACATTCATTATAATTTATATAAGTCATGTCATATAATTATAAAATATTTTATTATATTTACTTCAGCTAAATTTTATAAATCAAATAAGATACAATTTATTATCTATAATTATTATCTTATAATCTTATAAATAAATGTAAATATGAAATTGGTAAAAAGAAAATGAGAACATCGAATTTGATATAGAATATAAGATTAACGAACATATAATTATATATACACTGGCAAATATAGGTATTAAAGATATGTCACAAAAACAACTTAATAAAAAGTTTAACAATTAAATGGTTAATAATGTTATATATTATATTATATATTATATATGATGGAATCCGAATCGATTGTTCAACTTAATATAAATAGTAGTACTAATTATGTTAATTTGATTAAAACACTATATATGTTCTTATTTGTGTTTATGATATGGCATGTATTATTATCGTTGAGTTACCACAAAAAACAACCAGTTAATATGGGATTGTCTGGTGATTTATTTAATAGTAATTTTGTTAATTTTATACTCACTGGGATGATATCTATACTGTCATTCTATTTAGTATTTCAGAAAATATTAGAAATTAATTAAGAGTTTATATATCGTATAATTATATGGATGATGTCAGATTAGAAGTAACAACAAACGCATATTTAGTTAATAAGAATATACGGAATGCATATCTATTACAAACATCGCAGTCTAATACAGTTGGAGTAGATATAAATAAAGATATACAAAATTTGTTGAAATTATACCCAACATTAAAAATTAGTACGAATTACACAGAATACCAAGGTTCTATTATATCAAAACATAATTTTAATAATCAAGTAATATCAGATGAAAAAATGGGTAAAATTTTAGAATATCCATGTTCAAAAGATTGGAGTAAAATAAGAGGAGATACTAACCATATTATATATAGATTATATGCGATAATAAATAATAATTATGAAATATTACTTATTATAAATAAATGCTTAAATGACCATAAGGATAAATTTAGAAAACTACAAACAATTTATAAACAATCACTGAAACGGAAAGAATACAGTGACTTAATATATAATACATGTAATATCAAAATTAAAACTATAAATGTCAAACTTAAAATAGAAAAAATATCATCTATATATGACATAATATATAAATCGGTATGTAATATTAGATTAAATAAAGCAGATAAAAATTACTTACGTAAGTGGAGTAAACATGGGATATATGAACCCGATGTTATACAATTAATTAATACAAATGAATTATTTATACGAAATACAATTAAAAAACGTGCTATTGCTATTATTCCAACACTTAATAAAAATTCAGCACCAAATATATTTCGAAATAAAAAACAAAAAATGCGACTAGTTCGGGGTATAGGTCTAAATATAATAGTATCTAGGATTTTTATCTAATCATATATTATATATGTTTACATCAAATAAAAAACAAAATAAAATCAACATACAAAGTATTAAAGATACAATGAACCCTGATAATAATAAAATTTGGTGGAATTCACGAGACGGGTATATTGTCAAAACAACTTATAGTGAAACCACCAACCAATTTTTAATTGAAAAACAGAAATTCGGTTTAAAACCAAACGGTATACCAATTCATTTTCAGTCTAATGTTATATCTGAATTTTGAATAATTAGTATTTCAAAATTAAACGATGTTTATCATATGTAAACTACTTGTTTTTTTATTAAGGACATTTATATAATATTTTCTAATATAAATTATTATATGAATATAAATAAAATAGATCCATTTATATGGGGTCCATCGGCATGGCATATATTACATAATGTAAGTATAAACTCTAAAGTAACCGATGTTTCAAAACAGACATATTTAGATTTTTTACAATTATTTAGACATATAATTCCATGTCCTCAATGTAAGGTAAACTTACAAGACAAATATAAAATGATTCCAATGACGAATGATTCTATTTCCAATTCAAATATGACACAGTGGGTATATACTATTCATAATACTGTTAATATAGATACAAATAAAAGTATATGTGATTATAACAAACATATTGAATTACACACTCCTGTAAATAATAAGAAATATAGAAAATTTATTAACATATTATTAGATATTATGGGACCTAATCCATCATACGAAGAATTTATTAAGATACATAATTTTATAGAACAGTTATATAAAGTATATCCTAACCGTACTAAAAATGAATATAATACTTGGTTCCGTTCATATAATTTGATATCGAGTCCATCGGAATTAATTAAATGGTTTAATTCAACTACTATATTCTGTTAGTATATTTATTATATTTATATATATTAATATAATGATAGATACTACTTATATAATAATAGTATGTATAATATTATTCTTATTATGTATTATTGGTGGAACAGTATGCTATAATAATAGTACTAGACATCGTATTAGTGAAGGATTTGAAACACCATCAAGTGATCCTGATAATTTAATACCAGGTGGAAATCTGTTATCATATAGTTTACCATCTAATAGTAGTATTATCCCTAATAACACAGGTCTTATTCATTCACACCCGAATCCATCAGATTCAATAAATGTTGTTGATATAAACCCGACTAATGGCGGGAAAGTAACAAATCATATGAAATTTAAATTGAATACTGAAAAAGGGATGATATATAATATAACACTGTGGGTTGGTAATATAAATATTAATACAACATTTAAACTAAAAGGCATTGTTGATTTCGGCGTTCCCACTTCTGGGGGTGATTTTAAATGTATAGATATAAAATATAAAATATTGAATACTATGTCTAAGTATGTAAATGGTAAAGACATTGAATGGACGCAATTGAGTATCCAAATAACAGCGTCTTCAAACAATATACATATGTATTTGGGATATAATAAGTATAGCAAAGTATTAATCCATTTTGCTGATATTAAAATGTCTAAGGTATTCCGCTTAGCAAGTGATTTTAAACACACAAGTGGGTTAAAGTGTATGATTATACCATATAAAAATGATAAATCAAATAATAACAATACAATTGTTGACATAACAAACACAAATAACATATTTAAATCAAGTGAAAAGATAAGTCAAATGGACGGTAGTATTAATTTATTAGGAAAGACATTAACTGGTATACCGAGTAATAAAATAAATGGAACGCAGAATACTGATATAAAGCGATTTTCAATTGCATTAACAATCGATGTATTGGGTAAATCAGTTAAACAATTACATACACCGGATAATATATTAACAGAAGAAGAAGAATCATCAGATGCTGACATTGAGTTATTTCGTTTATCCGGTAATCAAGATACATCACTTGCGATATTATTGCGATATGATGACACACATAGTCACTACTACATAATATTCAAGTTATCGGGTGATACTATCGGTGATACAATTCAAGTTCCTCGGACTAAACTAACACATTTTTTTATATATAACATAGACGGTCAGTCGATTAGCGATAATTCGAAGGGCGGTGGTACATTTGAATATTATTTGAATAATAGTAATGTCTCATCTATGTCTAAACATACTACAACAAGATTATATCTTGACTCGAACCCGGTTATTATAAATAAAGATAAACAAAATAATGTAAACTTACACAGTCTACTTATATATAATACTGCATTGGATTATAAAACACGTACTGGAATATATGATTATTTATCGACAGACAGAAATACAATCGTATCTCCTACCGAAAAATATACATTCCAAAAATGCCTTGATACTACTGTAACTGAATCTAATCAATTAATGCTTAATAAAAATAGAGGTGATGGAAGAGGTGAAGAGGTGAT
>Ga0209630_10001914_pt1 | contig 21156 bp, 15 predicted proteins | sample COG_01_FD_184745 | JGI IMG/M metagenome (GOLD analysis project Ga0209630, IMG submission 184745) | Pelagic Microbial community sample from North Sea - COGITO 998_met_01 (SPAdes) (version 2) | ecosystem: Environmental > Aquatic > Marine > Neritic zone/Coastal water | place: Helgoland, sampling... | reverse complement strand
CCGCGCCGTCGTCCGACTCTGTCGTCTTCTTCTCTTCTCCTTCTCCTTCGCCTTTTCCCCCGGGGGTAGTTTCTTCCTTCTTATTTTCTTCTTCTTCTTCTATTTTTTGCTCTTCTTCTTCTTCATCTTCTTTTTTTACCGCGGCGGACGGAGACGAGACCACCAACAAGTCGCTCGCGTTCTTCTCGCCACCGAATGCTTCAATCACGCGTTCTTTCTTCGTCTCCGGAAGAGGATTTCCGCACCAACCTTCCTTCTGCGCGACTTTGTTTCGGGCAACCATCCTCGTGAATCTTTGCAACCTTCGACTGGTAATATCCGTCGCCGTCGTCGGCACGTACATCTGCCGTTCGTCCGGGTGGTTGTCCCATTCAGAAGTAGCGCCAACATTCGCGTTCAATCGTTGTCTGTGTTGTGCCTCGGCCTCAAGAATTTGGCGATCGTACTCTTTCGTCGGCCCGTCGGATAAAATCTGTCTCGCTTTCTCCGAGTCTTCGGCGGTCAAGCTCTTCAAGATGTCGCCCAACGCGCTCTTCTCGTCCGCCGTCATCGGTTTGAACAAAACGATCGATTTTAATTCGAGGTCGGATAGCTGATTTTGTGCTAATCCCAAGGCTTGCATGATCGTTTGGCACTCGCTTTGAATCGTTTGATACTCTAATTTCGACGCCGCCGCGGCGGCTTTGGCGATACACGCGTCTCGGTCCAGTAACAAACCTTCCTCGACTTCCTTTTCTCGCGCGACGATACCTTCGTATTTCGTGTGCCAAAGCGCCAACAAGGTCTTTGCCATCACGTGCACATCTGTTCCTTCCGCGTTGAACTTCATGGCGTTGTTAAACGTCAACTCGACGTCCTCGTGAACCTCTTTCGCGAGTTCGTATTTACCGCCGTCTTCGATGAACTTTTTAATCGTTCCGAGGTCCATCGGATTGGTAATTATCGTGTGATAGTTTGCCAAACCCAACGCCACGGCATCGACGGGCATGCGGAACGGTCCACCCCAATCGTGCGACATGACTTGTCTCACCGCGGCTAAGCATTGACGGTGGACGACGTCGAGCAACGAGCGATATCGCAACACTTCGAAACCTTCCTTGAACTCCGATTTCGCGCCAGATTTCGTCCTCTGCGTGGTGATGACTCTAAACGCGGCGTGTTTCTTTCGCATTTCGTCTTTTTGTTGATAGTCTTGTTGGTCTTCGTGCATCTTCTCAAACTTTTTATCGCGCTCGTTCGCCACCGCCACGGCTCTCGTCTCTAAACTTTCCACCAAAGCTTGTACCTCGCCGAGCTTTTTCTTCAGCGCAATCTTCTGTTCTTTCTCTTCTTGAATCTGCGCGGGTGTTCGGAGTTTTTGTTGCGTGAGTAAATACTCCTGTTGCCGCTCGATTTCGGTTAAGCCGAGCACGTCGTGTGGGAGTTCGTGCATGCCGCCGTTCATGGAGTGGTATCGGGCGATATCGGAACCCATGATATCGGGAATATCAAACATGCCGCCATGAGCCGGTAACGACTTATGCGACGCTAACTTTTGCTTCTTACTACGCGGCGTGTCTGTTTTAGCACCACCTCTGCTCGGTGGTCGCTTCGGCCCTGCGTTTATCATCTTGGCCGCCTTCTTCATGCTCGCCGCGCTACCCTTCTTCGCTCCTACGCTATCTTTGCTATCTAATTTGCGCTTGTTACTACCTGCTCCACCCCCCCATAACGAGGCCGCGCTCACATCGGCACCAATCGGGGCGGGAATACCTTTAAAGACGTGTAACTCGTTCGGAAATCCAGGTAATCCGGCTAAAGCAAACCCGGGCGGTAACTTTTCCGCTCTTTTTTCTGCGTCTTGTCGCGTCGTCAGTATCTGATGATGTTTATCGTCGTTCCACAAATGTGAGAAAGATGGAGGGAAAGAATAACGAGGTGATGAAAAAAGAGTGGAATCCAGGTCAGCGAAGAAATGGTTATCGAACGTGTTATCATCATCGTCGTCCGGATGATGACCTCCTTCGTGAAAAATACGCGTAAGCTCGTCCACGCTAAACGACGGCGAAAAGAACGCGTTGTCTTTCTCGATGTTTTCTACTAAACTCAGCGAAACGTCCTCCTCGCGGATGGTCTCCTCCTCCGGCGGCGTCCGTAACGACGAAAGCGACGACGACGAGGATGAAAAGAAAAGCGCTGGTTCTCGTCTTTGTTGTTGTTCTTTTTCGCGTGGTCTACTACTTTTCTTCGATCGTATCGTATCGTATCCTCGTATCGCGGGTCTTTGTCGTCGTCGTTTCGCTGTTAAAGAAGAAGAGGAAAAAGAAGGTTGAGAAGAAAACGAAGAAAACGATACGGACGAATTCGACTGTGACGTGGCTTTCGAGGCACGCGTTTTAAAAACGCATCCAGATCGGGTTCTCGAGGAACCAAGAACCCGCAAAGACGAGCGACGACGAATACCGCGATTGGTCTTCGTACGCGTCGAAGTCTTTTTGCTCTCGTCGTTCGCGATGATGACGCTCGTGTTGTTGTTTACCTCTCCACTCTTCGGCGGTCGAATCCAATCATCCCGGTCCATTTTTCGCCGCCGAAATGTATTTACTACGGTACGTTTCTTTTCGCTTTTATCCCGTCTTTTTCTTCTTGAACGCGGAGCAAAGAGAGAGAAACAACCACCGCTTCCTGATTACTTCTGCTTTCAACAAGTTGTTGTTGTTCAAACTACTGCGCGTGGAAAGTCTTTTTTGCTCTCGTTCTCTGATGAAGCCAATTCGAATACCACGAGAAGAATCGAATCCCTTGGAAAACGTTTCGAATTCTCTCTCTCTTCTTAGTCTCTCTTATTCCGTACGAAAAAGCGCTCTCTTCCCTGTCTTGCTTCTTTCTTTCGCTTCTTTCGAGAGCGCTTTTGAGAAGAATTATTACAGCGTTCAGACGCCTTTATTGTTGTTGTTGTTATTCGTAGTATTAGTATTCGTACTACTACTGAAGCACACCAACACCTCCAATTGGTCGAGAGTGAAAAAGAGTGAATTTTTGTCTCGTTTTTTGCTCTTCTTTTTTTCTCGGGCAAACAGCTTCTCTCTGTCGTGGTTGTTTTTCGTCTCTGCTTTTTCTACTCTTTCGCTTCTTTCGTTCTCTCTTTCGTTCTCTCTTCACATTTTTTTTGTTCGCGAGAACACACACACAACATTAATAACACTCGACCTAAAATAATGGTACGTTCTCTATACACTTAAATGCGCGAATACGTATAGCATTTGTGTTCGTGGTATTCTTCGTTTTATTTTCTCTTCTGAAAGAGAAAAGCTCGTAAAAGCGGGAGAGTCGCGTTCGCGTCTTTCTCTTTTACGAAGAAGAGCGATGATGATGATGATGCTTTTTACGCGCGAATTTTTGGTAAATCGGGTTTTTTAGGAGTGCGCGTATGCGGGTAGAGAGAGTGTCTGCGAGACCACCGAACAACTGGAAGAAGCGATTGAAAAATCGAAATCCACGCGTTCTTTCGCACGCAACGCGCACGCGTGACCTGCGATGCGTATTTCGCGTAATGGGAGTCTTTTTGCATTTCCATCACCATTCTGCGCGATGATGACGGACGGGCTCAAGTCCTAAAATGGAAAAAAATCTCTCTCTCTCGTCTAACATACGTATGCTTTGTCGTCGTCGTTTCTACATCGAAACAACCGCTGACCTTCTCTCCTCTCTCTTAACAACAACACAGCCACCGAAAAAGAAAGTCGCCGCCGTCCCTGCCGCCATCAAGGCGAAGATTGCCGCGAACACGGTCAAGGAACCGACGGACCCGCGATTTGTTCGCGAACCGAAAAACTTTGGCATTGGCAACGACATGATGCCGAAAACGCCGTTAAACAGATACGTGAAATGGCCGAAATACGTTCGCATTCAAAGACAACGACAAGTGTTGAAAAAGAGATTGCGAGTGCCGCCGGCGATTAACCAGTTCACGAAGACTTTGGACAAGAACATGGCGACGAACTTGTTCAAGATGCTCATGAAGTATCGCCCGGAGGACAACGCGCAAAAGAAGGAACGTTTGACGGATATGGCCAAGGATGCCGCGGAAGGCAAGGAGTCCGACGTCAAGAAACCAGTTGTTGTCAAGTACGGTATTAACCACATCACGTACTTGGTCGAGCAAGGCAAGGCGGAATTAGTCGTCATTGCGCACGACGTCGACCCGCTCGAGTTGGTCATTTGGCTCCCGGCGTTGTGCCAACGCATGAACGTCCCGTATTGCATCGTGAAGGGTAAGGCGCGTTTGGGTGCCGTCGTGCACAAGAAAACCGCCACGGCGTTGGCGTTGACGGCGGTGAAGCAGGAAGACAAGATGGAGCTTTCTAAGTTAGTCGAAGCGATCAAGGCGTCGTACAACGAAAAGGCCAAGGAGCACGCGCGAACGTGGGGTGGTGGCGTCATGGGGGTGAAGTCTCAAGCCAAGACGGCGAAGAGGTTAAGAAAGGTGGCCAAGGAATTGGGTAGCGCGGACAAGTAAATGAACCCGATTTTTATAATAAATATTAATTTTCAGAGAGAGTATATAGATATGAAGAGAGAGATTTTGAGGAGGAGTTGGACTTCGGACTTAAGGACGCACCGTCGCTGTTACATTTCGCGTTTGTTTCATTTAGCTCACACACAAACACAGTAGTCAACAGATACTTATTAGCGTGCGAACATCGGTTGTTATAAATACGCAACAATAGATTTACGAAAGTCGGAAAGTCTGCATCATTTTCATCATCATTTCATCGTCAAAAGTTTATAACACTCTTTTCTCCCTCTTTTCGCTTCACAACAAAGAGCGAACTCATTTAACATGGAAAGTCCGGAACCAGCGCAAGAACCAACGCCTTCGTCTCCTCCTAAACCTCCTCCTTTACAGCGCACTTCCACGTTTTCCGAGCGATTGAAGAAATCCTCCATCCCGTTATCCTTTTCCGTCCACGACCACTTCCAATCCGTGTTCCAATTGGAGAAAACAATCTTACTGAAACCGCAAAACGTTCGCTTCACCGTCGGCGCCTCCGCGTTCGTCCAAAAGAAAGAAATAAGTACCTACGGGAAACTCGAATACGACGTGCCTTCAAAAGTGTCTCTTCTCGACGGAAAAGAGTTCAACACGTGGACACCGACGATCGTTTTAGACTCGAGCCAAGTCGAATTGAAGAAGAAGTTCCGCGCGTTCGAAAGGAACAAGTTCGGGAAATGTTCCGTCTCGTTGTCCTGTGGGTACAACTTCAAAAAACGAGATCCGTTCTTCGCGTTCGAGGCGGTACCGTTAAACCCGTTAATATTATCCGTAGGCGCCATAGGCGTGATGAAAGAAATCGGCCACGCGAGTGGGAAACTGGAACGGGAAGTGAAACTCCCGTTCGCGAGTGGGAGTCGATGTAAGATTTCAATACCGGTGGACGTGACGAGAGAGAAACGGACCAACGCGTTTCGAGTAAGGGCGAACGGGAGCGCGTGTACCGTGAAGTTGAAAGAACAGATGATCACCATCGGGAGTACGAATAAAAAGACGACGAATTTGTTACGATAATATACTAGTCGATCGATCCTGATTCTTCGCTGATGATGAGAGAATGAATCCCAATGATTATTCCCGCGCTCGCTTTGTAATACTATACGACACACATGTACTCTTGTTTACCATCACATCCGCGCAGCGGTGAAAAACACGTCATAAAAAGTCGAACGCAACTTACACACAACCACAGAAGAACTGAAAGAATGCGCACCACGGAGCAGCTGAAAGACAGCGGCGGTTTAGCCGCGATCGCGAGGATGTTGAAAGCGCAGCATAAGCAGCAAACGACGACGACGGCGAACGAGAACGACGAAGAGTGTAACGACGACGACGAGAAAGAGAAACGAGGAGAAAAACGACGACGAAAAGAGAAGAAGAAGCATAAAAAGGAGAAGGAAAAGGAGACGAAAAAGGAGTTTAAGAGGAAGAAGACGTCGTCAAAGTCGGACGATTCAGACGTAAACGACGACGATGCGGAGGACGAAAAGAGGAGGAGGAAAAGTAAAAGCGAGGAGGAGAAGGAGGTTTCGTTGGAGTCGCTTTTAAGGCGAGTGGACCCGGTGGTGATGTTAGACAAAAACGACGACGAGAATGATAAAATGTTGAAGAGGATACGAGCGAAGCTGAAGTGTGCGTTAGAGGCGAACGTGTTGCACTTTTCGAAACGCGCGAGCGGTATTACGAAGAACGCGAGCGTTACCGCCGAGCGAGCGCACGCTTGGCGACAGGCGGTTCGCGGATACGGGGACGAAGAAAACGATGAGAGAGGACCTGGAAACGTCGATTCTGTTTTGAACGTGTTTAAGGCGATGTCGGATGTGCTCATGGCGATCGTGTCCGTTGATTCCAAATGTAGTGACGACGATTCAGACGACGAGAGTGAAATAGTGAAGAAGTATAGCCCATTCGCGTCGCAGTTGAGAGCTTTGTCGACGAAAGCGTTCTAATAAAGCAGGGGAACAAAATGTAATAAAACGTAGAACAACGCATTAGAAGATGTAATAATATTATTATTTGCCAATACAAAATCGCTCGAATATGGTCCCTAAAATATCCTCCGAAACGTCTTCGCCGGTAACTTCCCCCAACGCCACCGCGGCTTCTCGTAAATCAATCGTCCAAAAGTCTACGGGTAAATCGTTCAGCGCGGATTCTTTCACGCGTTCCATGGCTTCTACGGCGTGTTTCAACGCTTCGCTTTGCCGAGAGGAGACAAAATAAGCGTCGCCTTCGACGCTGGAAAGACCAGATTCGAAAGCGTTGGACACTTTTGACTCTAAATCTTCGATACCAAACCCTTCTTTGGCAGATAAGAAGACGACGTTGTTTAAATTGCACTTGTCCAACACGTATTCGGGCACGCGCAATTGATTCGTCAAGAACGGTTTCATCTTCCCGCTCGGGTCACTTTTCATTTCTTCAATCAGAGATGCGTTCTCCGTGATATCGTCCATTTTATTTGCCACAAAAATCACGTTTTTCGCCACGTCTAAAGCTTCTCTCCAAACGGTCTCGTCGGCGCGTTCCCACCCTCGACTGGCGTCTAAAACGAACGCGCACAAATCTGCTCCTCGCGCGGCTATTTTCGAACGCTCGATACCGACCGCTTCCACTTTATCTATTATTTCGGTTTCCTCTTCTTTGTTACTATCATCACTACCGCTACTACCGTTACTATTACTACTATTACTACTACTCCTACTACTTCCACCTCTTATGCCAGCCGTATCTAACAGAGTGACCTTCACGCCACTCACATTTACCGTCGCCTCGACCACATCTCTCGTCGTCCCTTCCACGTCGGTGACTATCGATCGTTCGCTCTTCGTCCATCGATTTAACAATCTCGATTTTCCCGCGTTTGGACGTCCGACAATCGCCAGCGTGCACCCAACCGACAAACTCGCGTTCTTCTGCGACGTTTTCAACGCGCTCAACGCCACCTCTTTCGCCTCGTCCACTTCTTTTGCAATCTTATCGACGTCCAGAGGTACCATCTCGTCGTCAAAGTCCAACCGCGCTTCCAACTCTGCCAAAACATCAATCATCCTCCTTCTCGCCTCTTTGACGTCGTTGGACAAACCACCTCTCAACGTCTTCAGCGCTTGCACCGCTGCCTCATCCGTCTCCGCTCGAATCAACGAATGCACCGCTTCCGCTTGCGACAAATCCAACCTCCCGTTCAAAAACGCTCGCATGGTAAACTCGCCGTTCCTCGCCAATCGACACGCGTTCGTGCGTAAGCACGCGTCTAACACTCTCGCGGCGCACACGGACCCGCCGTGCGTGTGTATTTCAACCACGTCTTCCGCGGTGTACGATCGAGGTTTCAGCATTGGTAAAAGGAGAACTTCGTCGATAACTTCTCCGTCGTTGTTGTTCACAATCGTCCCGTGAAGGACCACGTGCGACTGAAAACAATCTTTTCTTTTCCCGGTTGGTTTAAAAATCTCATTCGCAATCTCCCTCGCGTTCTCTCCGCTGATTCGAACGATAGAAACCCCGCCTAACTGAGGAACAATCGGCGTCGCGATCGCCACGATCGTATCGTTGTTGCTGGAAGAGTTTTCCATCGTCGTCGCCATCATCCTCGTCGTCGTCCGTTTGTTGTTGTTGCTGCTTGAACACCATTTTTGCGAATTTCGCCGCCAAAAAAACTCTTTTCTCCTCTTCCTTCTTGTCCTCTCGTTTCCGTGGATGATGTGAAAAACAAAGCGGGACTTCTCAGACGATTGAGTAGTAGTACTAAACGACGACGACGCGAAAAGCATCATCCTCTCTTCTTCGAAAGAAGAAAAGGAGGAGGATAAAAAGCAGCAGCAGAGTGTTTTTTTTTTTGTTAAGTGTTTGTGGGAAAATTCCCTCTGTAGTATTTAGGGTTTAGGGTTTAGTACCACGTTGGAGCTCAAAAGAAAGAAAAAGGCGGCTGTTCTTGCGCGCAAATTCATCAGAATTGTCAACGCAAAAACACGCGCAAACAAACAGCATTCCAACGCCGAGCTCGAGTTCTCTCTCCTCTTCAACAAAGAAGAAGAAGAAGAAAAACAGTGAGAGCCGTGAAGCTTTATTATATATAAACTATATAATAATACACTTTCTTGTTGTGTTTAAAAGGTAGTATATAATTGTGTGTTGTCTTTTCTTTCCCGTAAAGAATTCTCTCATTCTCTCTCTGAATTGTCCGCTTAAGAAGTTGGTTCGTTTTCCAATTATTGCGTCGTCGTTTACGTCGTGCACACGTCGTCCTCGTAACGCGCTTTATTTTGGTGTGGATCACTTTATTCGTTCTTTCTTTCGAGCGGACTTTCTTTGCGCTCTTGAGCTGACCAAATTGAATTCTTCCTCTTCTCGTATTCAATAAACCCACAGACAGCATTAACAAAAAAATGTCCAACAACGAAAACCCGAAAGCGTACCCGCTCGCGGACGCGCAATTAACAATCAGCATCCTCGACATCGTCCAACAGGCGAACAACTACAAGCAACTGAAAAAAGGCGCCAACGAAGCGACGAAGACCTTGAACAGAGGCATTTGCGAGTTTATCGTTCTGGCGGCGGATACGGAACCGCTGGAGATTTTGTTACACTTACCTTTATTGGCGGAGGATAAGAACGTGCCGTACGTTTTCGTGCCGAGTAAACAGGCGCTCGGGAGAGCGTGCGGGGTTTCCAGACCGGTGATTTCCGCCTCGGTCACGACGAACGAAGGGAGTCAGTTGAAAACCAGCATCGAGAGTTTGAAGCAAAACATCGAGAAGCTGCTGATTTAGACGACGTATTAAAGAAGAAGAAGCGAAGAAATGGGAACGGACGCCGTGACGATAATTTTTCATCGAATGATTTGGCTTGGGTGATGTTCTTCTCGCGACTTTAGAGAGTTTTATTAATACATAATACCCAAAACGCGCTCACATGCGCGCGATACAACACGTTATAAAGTTCACCAACATTTACGAAAACGCGTCATAACAAATGCATCATCGAATCAAAACACTCCTAATTCATCGAAGCAGCATTACCTTTTTTATCCCAACACGCTCGAGACGAACGAATGTAAGAAACAACATAATCATCAACAACAAAAGCAATAACAGAAAAATGGAAATTGGAATGAACACGAGCAAGAAAGATCTCATCACCCAAGCGATAGAATCAATGTAACCACTTTTCGTATCTTTTGTGCATTGGAAAACTCATCACGATGTATTCTTCTTATATAGGTACCCGGAACAATCCGAGACGCATCGCGACCGGAAGAAAGATTTTCAAAAGACGGTCGTTTTTATGTGCGACGTGCAAGAATGTTTCCGCCCGTCGATCGATGCGTTCGATGGCGTCGTTCGAAGTTCAAAGATTTTAATCGAATCTGCAAAGATATTCAACTGGCCGGTGTTCGCGACGGAACAAGTTCCGAGCAAACTCGGGAGGACCGCCGAGGAGGTTTTGCAATGCATGAGAGAGATGCACCCTGAAAACGAGGAGAAGGTGATAAAGGAAAAGTTTCCAATCGCGAAATCGGATTTTGGTATGCTTCGGGCGATTTTGATGGGTAAAGACGGCGACTTGAACGTTCAGCCGAACTCGCTGTGCGGGAAGGAAAGTTTAGCGAAGATGATGTACGACGCGGACGAGATACGCGTTTTGTTGTTGGGAGTAGAAGCGCACGTGTGCGTGTACCAAACGGTGAAGCAGATTATGGAACACAACGAGAAAGCGGGACGGAATATTTTGAAGCCGTTCGTGTTGTGCGACGGAGTGCAGTCGCAAAGGGGCGTGGACCGCGAAGTCGCTTTAGAAAAAATGAAAGAGCTCGGCGCGACGATGACGACGACGGAGATGTTTTTGTTCGAAGAGATGGGTGGAGCCGAGCACGAAAACTTTCGGGACGTGGCAAAGACGGTGAGAAAGTATAAGTAACGTGTAGTAACTTTCAACACACTATTCTTTTCTTTTCACATTAAAACATACAGTACAAATTTAGTCTTAGTCTTTTTTTAAACTTTTACTGTCCATTTCACAGTCATACTTTATATTGCGTCGCTTTGAACGCCATCGTCGCGTCTCCGTTCCACTCGCTGTGTAACTTCTCGCGCAAGATATCCGCCTGCGATTTTCCAGTGTTTACGATGTTCCACAACGGCGCTAGGTACTTTTCCTCGCCCAAATTCCGGTTCTTTAACCCATCCTCCGCGAACTGCACGCACTTTTTACACAAATCTAAACACGTCATCCCGCCTTCAAACGTCGACCGTAACCCGTTTGCGGTGACGTCGTTCCGCAACCATTCTCGCTCCTCGCTCGTCCAATTTTTACAAATAGACCAAGCGTCGTCCAAACTCTTCTCGTCGTATAAAATCCCAACCCAAAACGCGCTCAACGCGGTGATCATTTCCTCACTTCCACCATCAGCACCTCGCATTTCCATGTACTTTTTCAATCGCACTTCCGGGAAACTCGTCGTTAAGTGTTGCTCCCAATCATCAATCGTCGGCTTTTCACCTGGTAAAATTTTCAAAGTCCCAGCCATGAAATCGCGGAAAGATAAACCGGTAACATCAATATACCCTCCATTTCTATATATGAAATACATCGGCACGTCCATCATGTACTCGGCATACTTCTCAAACCCAAAATCGTCGTCAAACGCCCACTGTAACGTCCCACACCTGTCGTTATCCGTATCTTTCCACACGTCCGATCGCAACGAACACATGTTGCAATCTTTACCATCTTTAAACGGCGAGTTCGCGAACAACGCCGTAGCTAGCGGTTGCAACGCCAACGACGTTTGAAATTTCTTCACCATATCCGCCTCGCTCGAGAAATCCACGTTGACTTGAATCGTGCACGTGCGAAACATCATATCCAACCCAGTCGTCCCGACTTTAGGCATGTAGTTCTTCATGATGTTATATCTCCCTTTCGGCATCATCGGCACTTCCTCCACGGAATGTTTCGGGTCGAATCCAATTCCGGAAAACCCGTACCCTTTCTCCGCAGCGAGTTCGCACACTTGCTTAATGTGCGCTCTCGTCTCCTCTACGGTTTCGTGCAACGTATCCAACGGCGCTCCGGAAAGCTCAAACTGTCCTCCCGGTTCCAAAGTCACGTTCATTCCATTCTTCGTCGCGCCGATGATATTCACCGTTCGCACGGTCCCATCCGCATTCGTGCACGAACCAATTATTGGACACTTCTCGTTCAACGGAGCCCACCCGTATCTCTCGACTAACCCGCTCAACACGTAATCGATAACCGCGTACGGCATCCGGCTGTTATCGGTCAACGAAAAGCCAAACTTTTCGTGTTCGGTTCCAATTCTGTTTAGTAGATGTTTGTTGTCAAAAAGAGTTGTCGTTAATCACAGCGAGAAGAATAATACGAAGAACAAAAAGATAATAATTATTAAACGCGACGAGAGAAGATCACGGTCGTCAGTTCTCTGAGTATCGAAACGTGCGCGCGCGACTTTTTGTTGTTGCCCCACCAATCTTTGGTGTTATTATCCAAACAACTACTTAAACGAACAAACGATACATGATCTCATCATCGTCATCGAACGTACCTCCAATTCTCTTTCGGTTTGCACCCGCTCCGTAAAAAGTCAATCATCTCCTCTCTGCTCGCCGGAGGTTTCTTCGGCCCGCCTTCCGAAGGCGGTGCCGCGTTCCTTTTCTGCATTTCGCCTCGTTTTGTTATCCGTGACGGCTGCGCATTTCTCCCCAAAATCCCGTTGTTCTTCTTTGTTGTCTTCTCCTTTATCGGCTGAACGCGAGACAGAACGGGAGAAGAACGATGAGGACGATAACAACCGCAACAGGTCTGTGCCATCGCGATGATCTTCTTTGTCTTTGTCTTTATTAAGCGCAGGAAAGTGTGACGATTTAATCTTTCTTTTGCCTTATCGTGCTTGCATGGTTTTCATATGTGTCTGTGACTTTTGAGCGCGTACGCAGGGTATTCATTTTCTTCTCTTCTTCTTTCTAAAATATAAAAACACTTTAAAGTTTAGTATTACGCGCTAATGATGATGATGATGATGATGAATGTCTCCTCTTCTTTTCCTCTCGTCGTCCCTCTTTGATTCTTGGTTGGCTCTCGACGATGAAATTTTATCGTCTTTCCTCTCTCGGCGCGGACCATTCGACTCTTAAGATCAAGTTATCGTAACCGAACCCATCCAAACGGTCGATGGCTCTTTGACCGTCGTCTCTGTTGACGAAATTGACGAAAGCGAACCCTCTGCTCTCTCCGGTTTCTCGGTTGAACGCGACGTAGATTCTGGTCACGGGACCAAACGGTCTGAACAACTCTTGTAAATCTTGCTCTCTCGTGTCTTCGGATAAGTTGGATACTCGGACCGAATTTTCTTCTCTTCGTCTGTTCATGGAGTCTCCTTCACCAGCGCTCGCCCCGGCTCTTCTCGACGGCGGCACGTACCCGCCGGCGCCGCCGCCGGCTTTATCGCCGCCCGGTCCGTCGCTTCCCGGCGGTTTGTCGCCCATCGCCGCCAAATCTTTATACGGACACTTCGTCGTCCAGTGATCCCCTTTCTTCCCGCAAATTCTACACACTAACAGAGACGTTTGACTGCTCGCCATCGCCTTCAACGGATCGTTCGCTTTCTCCAACTCCGATTTCGGTTGCAACCTCGCTCGCTCCAAGAAAATCTCCTCTAAAGACACCGCCGTCATGCTCTCGTCCCCTGTTTTATACCTCGCCGCGTCGCCAAACCTGGCCCAGTTTTTCCTCTCCAGCATTTCCTTCGTCACCGTTTTGGACACTTTGTGCACTTTCACTCGTTTGATCGACCGAACTTTCGATCCGTCTTCTTTCACTCGGTACTCCGTGACCGTTTTGATCCCCGTGGAAGGATCGATTTCGATTTTGGTCGGCGGTAACGCGAACGCCGCGTCGTCGTCGACGCCCATGTCGTCGGAATCCGCCAGGGAAATTTCATCGACCTCTTTCTTTGAAGTCGTCTGAGGTTCTGCGATCGCCATTTTTGATCGTGTTGTTGTGTTCAAAGTGTGTGTTAATCTGAGGACATAAGCCCCAATTTTTGACTTCTGAGACGGAGGAAAAGAGAGGAAAATCGACATTTTAAAGGAGGAGGAACTTTATAGGTTCACTTTGCCCAAGAGTAAGGCACACTTTATGTGTATAATTATATGCCTTTCTTCTCTAAAAATAGTATTGCTAGTATCACGCGTTTTGTTGTGCTCTTCTTTTTCCTTTGTTCTTCTTTGACTTCCCTTTTTCTATTAAGCGAAGTACGCCAAGTCGCTCTTTTTCTTCGCTTGGACTTGTACGATGCCTTCGACGAAATCTTCGTGGTTGACCGTCGTCCCGTCTCTTCGCAACGCTAACATCCCAGCTTCCACGCAGACGGCTTTTAATTGCGCGCCGTTGAAATCGTCCGTGCCTCGGGCTAATTCGTCGTAGTTTACGTCCGGGGAGACGTTCATTTTGCGCGCGTGGATTTGTAAGATGTGCGAACGGGCGTCTTCGTTCGGGTGAGGGAACTCGATTTTTCGATCTAAACGTCCAGAGCGCAACAACGCGGGATCTAAAATGTCCGCTCGGTTGGTCGCGGCGATAATTTTCACTCGATCGTCCGAACTAAAACCATCTAATTGGTTCAACAATTCTAACATAGTTCTTTGCACCTCGCGATCGCCGTTGGTATCGGAATCGAAACGTTTCGTACCGATGGCGTCGATTTCATCGATGAATATAATCGCCGGCGCTTTCTCTTTCGCCAACTCGAACGCGTCTCGAACTAATTTCGCCCCGTCTCCGATGAACATTTGCACCAACAAAGGCCCGGCTAACTTCAAATAACAAGCGTTCGTTTGCGCCGCGCACGCTCGGGCCAACAGCGTTTTCCCCGTTCCCGGCGGGCCGTATAATAAACATCCTTTTGGCGCTCGTATGCCAAGTTTTACGAAGTGTTCTCTGTGCGTCATCGGCAAAACAATCGCCTCTCTCATCTCTTGAATCTGCTTATCTAACCCCCCGACGTCGGAGTAATCCTCGACTGGTTTCTCGTCCACCTCCATCGCTTTCACCCTCGAGTCGTACTCCGCCGGAAGCGTGTCCAAGATCAAATACGAATCCTTATTCACGCCGACTAAGTCGCTCGGTTTCAAATCCTTCGCGTCTACTAACCCAGCTATCGGGAGAAAGATAGTCTGTCTGGTGGTTGTTTTCAAAACCACCGCTTTCCCGCTCCTTTGCGCGTCCAAATCCGCTTGCGCGTCCGCCTCCTCGTCCTCGTCTTCCGGTTGGAGATCTAAAATTTCCACGATCGAGGCCACTAAATACGGAAGCTGTTTGTTCAGTTTCACTTTCTCCATGTTATCTTTCACTCGTTCTCGTTCGCTGCCGACGTCCAGTTGTAATCGGTTGCTTTCGTCTCGCAGGACTCGTATTTCGTTTTCGAGTAAACGGACGCGCACGAGGACGTCCTCCGTGGTGGAATTTTTCAGATCGTTGAGGACTTCGGCGGTGCCGTCGTCGTCGTCGAAAACGCCGTCTAAATCCATATTTCTTTATCGCCAATATCGATCGACACAACTATAGAATAGCTCAACAGAAGAAGGTGAGAAGAACTCTTCTCTCTTTTGTCTTTGTCTTTGTTTTCTTGCGCGTGCTCTGTTAAATGAGAGAATCTGACTGACGTTTTTTGAAAGAAAATGTGTCTGTGTGTTTCATTATTCAACAAAATAGTGTCTCTCTCTCTCTCTCTCTCTTTTTTTCTAAATCAATAATCCATCGATGATGAACTCTTTCATCAAGGTGGACGTTCTCTCACCGCTGGGATTGTCGTTCGACAAATCTCGCGTATTGTACATCCGTTGGTTCTGGAGAACCGTTTTCGAGCAAGTAGTTTTCGCACTCGTGGTGCTCGTAAATACCGAGCGTTAGCGATGAAATCCCAGAAGTTATTAAGAGGCACTTTCGCCTCTTCGACAAAGTATTTGATACAATCGAGTTTGCCGTACTTTGCAGCGGTTGTCACACAGTTGAGCTTTACTGCAACAGATATCTTTCTTTCTTCGACGAAATATTTTATGATGTCTAAGTGACCATTGCCTGCTGCCTGTAGTGCCGCGAGTTTTTCCGTATCTCTCGAAGGTTTCACTTTGTCGACAAGAAATCGAAGACAGTCGAGGTGTCCTCCTCCAGCAGCTTCAGCGCACGACTCCTCTTCATCATACGGGCAACTATTAGAGAAGCAGTACTTGAGCATCTCAAGATTACCTGTAAATGCGGCCTTATTAATCGTCTGTTTATCCCACTCGCAATGTTTCACTTCTCTCGCCCACTTGAGAAACTCGAGTTTGTTCGTAAAAGCAAGTCCAGAGCAAAACAAGGCTTGATCTATCACTCTTCCTATCCCATCTTTCTTTCCCCAGGGCAAATCATTCCACGCGAATTCCAACGTCGAAATGGATGTGTATTCGTAAAGAGCGCAACATAATTTCGATACCTCTACCCCGGCGTACGCAAGCACATCTTGACTCTCTCTGTTCACCTTTGAAAAGAACCACCGATCTGTCCCGTTCAATTTCGAAATCACATGCGAGATAAACACATCCTTATGATGCACCACCAACCCGGTCCACAACTTGGTCGGCCCAAGCTTTAAACGCTCCAAATTCTCAACATGCTCCGCTAAAGCTTTTTCTCTCTCTCCTTCTTCTTCTTCCTCTTCTGCGCGCCGGAGAGTCCTGCTCCCTTCTTCCTCATCTCTCGATTATTTTTATTCTTCTTCTTCTTAAAAAAATGCGGTCATGTCGTTTTTGCTTCAAATTTTAAAATTTAATTGTGAGCACACAAACCAAAAAAACCCCTCGAGGCTCCAGAAAAAAAACGGTCTGCTGATGAACAACACGAACAACAGCATGAACGATCGTGGTGGTGGTTTTGGTGGTCACAACACTACTTCTAATGCCGGTTTGGGCAGTGCGTTACTCTCGGAGTGTTCGATACGCGTTGAAAACAGATTTGAAATACGAGTGGACACTTGGGGAAAAAAAAATGCATTCTCAACAAACAACAACGACAACATCCTTCATCAAATCCCAACGTTTTACTTTTTAACGCACATGCACCAAGATCACTTGCGAGGATTACGGGAAGATACGTTCGAGAACGATAATAATGGGAGGATATATTGCACGGAAATCACGAAGATTTTACTGGTGAAACGATTTCCGAGGTTGGAATCGAAAGTCAAAGTGTTGGAGTTTGATTCCGTGGAGGTGGTCGAGGTTGTTTCTGCTTCTAAAAACACGAAAGAAGAAGATTTGAGGTTCAACGTGTACTGCTTGGACGCCGGGCACTGTCCCGGGTCCGCGATGTTTGTCTTCGAAGGAACGTTTGGGAAAGTTTTACACACCGGGGATTTCCGGAGGGAAGATTGGAGCGGGAGTTTGCCGAGCGGGAAGAGGATGAGTTTACCGACGCCTTGGAGCGGAAGCGGAAGCAACAACGGGTTGAGGAAGAATTTTTTTAGCATGTTGAACGACGTGCCACTTTCTGCGATGTGGTCATCGAGCAGTCCGAGTTTGACGACGGGTTCCCAGGACCTCGGGTACGACAACAACAATAACACAACTTTGAAGAACGCGACGCCGTTGCCGAAAGTGCTCGATAATTCGAAAACGCAGGCGGTGGACGTTTTGTATCTCGACAACACGTACAACAATCCAGAGTACGATCATCCACCCAGAGCCGTCGCTTTGGAACGCATCGTAAAGTTAGTCACGGAAATCGAACCGGAGCGTCCGGTGATTCTTTTGTTAGATTCTTTAGGTAAAGAAGACATCGTCATAGCGCTGAGCCAAGCGACGAAATCGAAAGTCTATTTGCACAAAGATCGATACAACGATTGGTTAAAGTTAGGATTTGAGAAAGAGTACGTGTGCAACAGTCTCGGAGAAAACGAAAGCACGAGAGTGCGCGTACTCCCCAAGGCCATGGGGAGACACAAAGAGAACGTGTGCGGACCGTTGGTGGCCGGGTTGAAGAACTTTAAGGAGTGGGGACCGTTGGTCATCAGTCCGACGGGCTGGGCGCGCGTCACCGAACAGATGCGAGAGGAGGACGAGAAACAAGAGATGGATACGGAACGACGGGAAAAGATGACGAACGAGGAGAAAACAGACTGGGTTCGCCGATCGGTTCCGTATTCTTTACACAGCAGTTACAGCGAACTGGAAACGTTCGTGAAAAGAATCCAACCGAGGAAGATTATCGGCAACACGAGGGACGACACCGTGAAAGAGGCGGAGAGGAAAGGGTTATTAGAAGTTCGCTCGGTACACGTGAGGAGTCTGAAAACGTTTCTGCGGCCATCGTCGCAATCGGAAGAGAACTTAGTGTTAAAAGCAGTTTTTGAAACAGAAAGAAGACGCGAGCAAGCGACAGCGACGACGACAAAAATGAACACGACGAAACTGTCGGTCGATTCGCCTAGAGACGACATTTCAGACGTGCGACTGCTTTCGGCGTCGTCGCCACGAGGCGTCAAAGGCGACGTGAAAGAAACGCTTCACAAAATGAGGATCGTTTCGCCGAGCAAGCCAGCGACGAAGTACGCGCTCGCGAATAAAAAGTTACTGCTACGTTTACAACGGTTTCAACAAAAAGAACGAGAAAACGACGCCACAAAGCCGCAAGAAAGAGAAGAAGAAGAAGAAGAAGAAGAAGAAGAAGAAGAAGAAGAAGAAGAAGAAGAAGAAGAAGAAGAAGAAGAAGAGGAAGAAGAAGAAGAGAAAGAAGAAGAAACTCCAGAAGAAGAAACCCCGGAGGAGATTTCTGTGCTACCTCTACCACCGAATAGAAGAAGGCTACCGTTACCGAAGAGCTTAACGACGACTCGGGATGTCATTCTTCATTCTTCGGAAGAAGATTTGTACATCAAGTCAAACCTCAAATCGCAGCCGTCCGTGCGAGGCCCATCGAAAGAACAGCCAGTCAACCGCATACCGCTCGTGAACAGTCAAAAAAGCGACGGATTCGACGTGCTGATCGCATATCTCGAACAGAGAATGAGACAAAAAGAAGAAGAGCGCCTCGAAAGAGAGAGACAACAAGAGCTCGGCGACGTCAGCGCCGACGCAGATATTGAGGATGAAGACGACGAAGAAGAGGAAGAAGTGGAGGAGAAGGAGGAGGAGGAGGAGGAGGAGGAGGAGGAGGACGCCGACGACGATATTGTTCCTACGCAGTCAGCTGACGGAGCCATCGGGCACGGGAACGAAGAAAAAGAGGTGACAGCAACGATCGCGAGCCCTAGTAAATGGTTTTCATCCATCATAGGGCCGGTGAAACGGTTGTTCTCGAGAAATGGTGAGAAGAAAACTCCTTTGGAAGAAAAGTTACCAGAACCGAGAGTAAAAGAAGAAGAAAAAGAAGAAGAAAAAGAAGAAGAAAAAGAAGAAGAAAAAGAAGAAGATGATGACGACCGCACAACAATGATAGATGATATAGATTTGGATGAAGACAGTGAAATCGTGGACGAATGTGAAGATGACGGAAGTGATCTTGAGGACTTTATTGTCCCAGACGACGAAGTTGATGGGATGGTTATACCACCACCAAACCATGCTACTATTGATAAAGAATGGAACGATTGGGAACCCGGAAGCCCGGGTTCAATGCGTTTCAAGGAAATAGTAAATGTTATAGAAACACACGCAAAAATACAAGCGGATATCACTGCGAAAGTCACTGACATGGACGACAACGATGGTGAAGCAGAGCATGGCGGTGGCAACGACGCGATCGCCGGTACAAATACGAAATCAACCGGAACCACCGCCGCGTGTGGTAGTGAACCGAACCCTCAAGGCGGTCCTCGACGTTCGAAACATCCCAACCCGTGGGGATTAGACGAAACTCAGGCTTTGATTGAAGGCGTCTCCAGATGCGGCGGCGGTAAATGGGCCGATATTAAAAAGCTTGGGTTTCCGGAAATTGTACATCGCACCGCGGTTGATTTGAAGGATAAGTGGCGCAACTTGCTTCGAATTGCAACGTTACCGACGCCGTCTGGCCGAGAAACCGCTGGTAAGTCCGGCGGCGACAAGAAACGAGAAATCCCGAGAGCTATGTTGGACCGAGTTCGAGAACTCGCCATGCTTCATGCGAAGCTTAAAGCGCGCGACGCAGGCCACACTCTCGAAGACACCTTCGATGACGGGAACAAAGAGACGTACACGAGTCAATTAGAAGCAACATTTCCAGCATTAATCGATGGCTCGCATTTGAGCGTGAAAAAGCCAAAAGAAGATGGTGCAAATGTTGGCGAAGAGGGAGAAGACGCCGCCGCCGCCGCCGAAGAAGAACTCGATAATGATAATAATAAGAACAACAATAATAACAGTGGCGATGCCAACGACGACGACGACGACGATGACATGCCAATTCGGGGAAGTCATCATCGCGCGCGCAAATCTGGATCACCGCCGACTGAAGAAGAGCTGAAGGAGGCAGTGTTCGAGATAATCGTACGAGTCAAAGAGGGAGGAGGCAAACGAATATCAACCAAGGAGGTTCGCAAAGAGCTAGAAAAGAAATTCGGGTGCTCTTTAAAGGCGTACAAGGAAAAAATACAGGACTGCATTTACTTCAAGGTAATTGACCGAGACACAACCATAGTAAGGAAGAAGCGCAACAATTCATCGAAGAAGGGAAGTCGATTAAAGCGTAAACGCGAGTTGAAGACAGAGCAAGATGAAAAAGACGATGTCAGAGAGACAGAAGGAGTAGCAGCAGAAGAAGAAGTAAAAGAAGAGAAGCGAGAAGAAGAGGAGCGAGAGGTAAAGAAGCGACCGCAACGAAAGAAGAAAGTAAAAAAGCTTCGGAAATCAAATCCTCTAAGATATGCGGATTCAGATGCATCATCATCCGACGACGACGACGAAGATGAAGAAGAAGAAGAAGAAGAAGAAGAAGAAGAAGAATATAACGATGGCGACAACTCCGACGATGATAATGAAAACGAGGACGAGATGGACGACAAGGAATCCAAGTCAGTAGAGAAACCGCACAAAGAGCGAAAAACACCAGCCTCGATATTCTCCAACACTGGAGTGTATTCCGTTCCCGGGAAAGTTCGATGGCAACGGACGACAGCACAGCTCGAGCGTTTAGAACAGCTCTTCGCGAATGATACGACGACGCCGCGGGGAGAAAAATTGAAACAAGTGACGGAAGAGTTGAGCGCGCTCGGCCCCATTCAAGAGTGCAACGTGTTTAATTGGTTTCAGAATAAGAAATCGAGATTGAAGAAACTGGAGGAAGATGCGGCGAGGGAAAAAATGGAAGCGGCAGCGAATAAGAGATCGAGAGACTCTGACGATATGGAGAACGGCACCGTCGTTGAACCCGAAATAGAAAAAGAGGAGCAGGACTCTGAGATCGATAACGATTTAAGGTTGCTATGGGAAAAAATGAAAGTAGAAAAGAGAAAACGTCCGCGGACTTAGAAAGAATCGCAGCGCAAGCAATCCAAGTAAGGGCGAATAATAGCAAATTTCTGTTGTTGTACTAATAGTAGCTAAAGCGTAGCCCGCAATAAAGTAGAATTTGTAAAGATATCGTAC
>Ga0209630_10001909_pt1 | contig 21207 bp, 19 predicted proteins | sample COG_01_FD_184745 | JGI IMG/M metagenome (GOLD analysis project Ga0209630, IMG submission 184745) | Pelagic Microbial community sample from North Sea - COGITO 998_met_01 (SPAdes) (version 2) | ecosystem: Environmental > Aquatic > Marine > Neritic zone/Coastal water | place: Helgoland, sampling... | reverse complement strand
CCACATCCCTAGAGAAGGCGGAAGAAACTGCGTGGCCACACACCGATTGCCAAGCTCTTTTTTCACTAAAATGACACTTTTATTTTACGCGCCCGCAACATACTAACAACTAGGCACTTACAATTCTGTAAATCCATCACCACACCCCATTAGCACCGCGAACAGAGTGTAATCCCACCGCGAAAACGCCAGAACACATACCGCTACACCAATAAATCGGCCCGCTGCAGGCTTTCTAAAAACACATCGCGCCAATAATAGTCGGCCAATAACGCATCATCCCGTTCACCTAACAGTAGCTTCGCAAGAAACAAGGCTTCGACCGAAGCCAGACCACCCATCGGGTCGTTCGCGATTTTACTAATACGCGGATAAGCAGTCGGCACAGCAGGTAGCGTGCGCCGCACCCCTTGCCCATGCAAGCAGGCCTCAATCTGCGGCAACAAGCGCCATGTACTATCGAGCAACAATAGCGGACGCCCAGCATCCTCGGGCGACAACTCCGGCGCACCCAAGGCCAGCACCGTAAAGCCAGTCATATCGAAACTCCAATTTGAACGAGCGCGAAAGAAGTCAATATCCGCGCGCCCTTCGAGTGGTGTCAGACTACACTTGCTACGCCGTTCTTTCGGATGGCGTATAACAGAGATAGGAACCATACTAAAATAATATTGAGAGAAAAACTACAGGAGGCAGAAATCTAGCGCCTCAGCAAAGACCGCTTCAATCGACGCATAATCCTCCGCGCCGATCGAAATACGAATTAACTCAGGATCTAAGCCGACGCTGGCGAGGAAAGCACGCCCCGGTGCAGTCGTGACTAAATCGTAGTGTGCGAGATACATAAACGGGCAGAGCAGCGTAAATCGCACGCCAAAGCTCGGCCCCTTTATCACACGGATCGTATCGTAGAATTTCTCCATGTCGCCAGACAACTCGATCGAGATGACAGAGCCCACCGATACATCACCCTTGGAAACTTCCTCCACATGATCCGAACAGCCCGCACAATAAACCTGCTTAACCGCAGGATGCCCCGTTAAGAACGTACACAGTCGCGCGGCGTTGGTATTCATCTGCGCGACCACGGCTGGGGCATCCTGCAATTCATGCGCTAGTCGCTGCAAGTCGCGCACATACGGTGGCACATGATAGCGCGAAGTCCGGCCAATCAAGTCCGCGTAGTATGGCGAATCCGGATTCACCGCCAGCGCACCAATCATAATATCTCCTTCAATCGAGGCATACTTCGTCAAACTCGTCACCAACAGATCCGCGCACGGCAAGACATCCACATTCAATACCGAAGCAATCGTCGGATCGATCACCATCACCCCGCCCTGCTCACGCACCGCCTCAGCAATACGATGCACTTCACACACACGGATGAGCGGATTCGTGGGGCACTCCACCACCACCGCAGCCAGCGATTCCCCATACGAACGAATCTTTGCAATGATCGCATCCACATCCAACACATCGTAGGAATAATCCAAGGTCTCTCCGTCACCCAAGAACTCTTGCAACACGCAACCAGAATCCAAATACAGCCACCCGAGTTGAAGCCATGCGCGGCGGCCGCGCGTGCGCTGGAACTCCTGCACTGCACGAAAGCCCGCATAAAACGCATTCATCCCAGAGGAGGCGAGTAGCACGTCCGCAGCACGACAGCCGATTTGATCGGCAAGTACCCGCTCAACATCCGCCAGCACATTACCCGCAACATGCGCTTCTTCGAAGGCGCGCGCCAGGAGGCCGTGCTTGATCAATAAATCCTCCGCCTGACGCGAATAGATTCCACAGCCCAGATGCTGCACATATTTACGCAGACGTTTCGCCAAATCCTCCGCACTCACATCGCAACAAACCAGATAAATCCCCTCTTCGACTTGCCACTTGCTAACCTGCCCACCTAACTCAGCCAACAAGTCATCCGCCGCACGACGCCCATCGACCAACACCGCTGCGTGCCCCACTAAGCCCTCGCGCTGCTGGTAAAACTCGATCAACTTCTGCACGAATGCATGCACCACGAAGCGCGGATAGCCCGACTTTAGTGCATCCATGACCCGCGGATCATGCTCTTCATAGCCACGCACATCCTCCATCGTCGGAAGACTACTGATAACTGCATGCGGGCTGACTGGAAACGGCTCACCCAAAGGAAAATGACGAAGGGAATTCATAGTATGTATGCACTGAAAAGGCATAATTCCGATTTGGCGAGCTTCGAGACAGTGCCACCAGCATTTGCAATACTCGAAAATTCCAGCCACGCCTATCAGCAGTGGTCGAAACACCGCTGTCTTTACAGGGGGCACAAAGTCTGCAATCTACTGCCAGACCAAACACCAAGTCCTGAAAATGAACGTCACCCGCCGAGAGTTTACCAAACAAGCCAGTCTAATTGCGCTGAGCAGTCTGGCCTGCGCACATTTGGCAAAAGCCAAGACAATCTACACCGTACGAAAAGGCGACACCCTTGGCCATATTGCACAGCGCCATGGCGTCAGTACCGCAGAACTGCGCCGCACTAATCGGCTCTCCGGCGACATGATTGGCGTCGGGCAAAAGCTAAGCATTCCTAATCAAAGCGCCGCAACGACAGCCGCCGCGGGGACTGGCAATCGCTACCTCGTCCAATCAGGCGACACCCTTGGAGCCATCGCGCTTAGCCACGGCATCAGCGTCGGCGACCTCAAGCGCGCCAACAACGTTTCCAGCGACGTGATCCGCATCGGACAAACGCTGCGCATCCCAGCTATCAGCAGCACAAAAGACTTCTTGTCACACGTCCGCGTTGCTACCGCCAAGATTACCGTGCGGCGCAACCACTGGCAGCGTATCGTCGTCCACCATAGCGCGATCAAATACGGCAATGCCAAAAAATACGACGCCGCCCATCGCCAACGCGGCATGCAAAACGGCCTCGCCTACCACTTTTTGATCGGCAACGGCATCGACTCTGGCGATGGCGAAATCGAAATCGGCCCGCGCTGGACCAATCAATTACTCGGAGGGCACCTCAAGAGCTATGAGCTCAATCTCACCGCGATTGGCATTTGTTTCGTCGGCAATTTTGAACAGACCCAGCCGAGCAAAAAGCAACTCGCAGCCTTTACGCAGTTGATGGACTGGCTGCAGGGCGACGTGCTGCAAAAAAACACCCAATTCGCGGGGCATAAGGAACTCAAGGGCGAGCAAACGATCTGCCCCGGCAAGCACTTTCCGCTAGCAGCGATGCACGCGCGTTACGACTAGCGTAAACTCACGACTGCCAATTAAAGATTCTTACCCGACCCCGAAAAAGGCACCACAATCCTAGCACATATTCCGCTAGACAAAACTGGCTAAAACACCTCTGGCAGGTTCCGCCTAATCGAGCAGTCGAATCTCCACCATCAGGTCATGCGCAATGGCCTCGAGATTCCGTTGGATTTCCGACCGCTGCGCGCTCGGGCCACAGGCCAAACGAGCCCGCGCTTCAAACAGTAATCCTCCTGATTCGGCTGCATTGCTAGTTTTGGTGCTCAGCTCCTCGACGTTCACACCCGCCGCTGCGAGGGCTTTAAATACATCCCGCACGATGCCAGGATGATCGCTGCCCAGCACCTCCAAATCAAACAACCGAATTGACTGCGGAGCCTCACTCGCACCCACCGCAATCATTACATCCAGATCCGAGATCGTGCGCAAGGCAGCCTCCAGTTCCTGCTGCGCAGCTCCAGAGACACTCACTTCCAGAAGGCCGACGAAGCGACCCGCTAGATGGGCCATGCGGCAATGCTCCCAGTTACCACCATGTGTGGCAACTACCTCCGCAAGTTGCTCGACCAATCCCGCGCGGTCCTTACCGCTAATCGTCAAAACTAATACCGTTTCCATCGCTCAAACGCTAGGCACCAAACGAGGAATCGCAAGCACAAGTCCTTCGCGCTTGAGTATGAAAGTGGGAAAGTAAAAAGTGAGAATGTCGAGCAGTCACCTTTCACCCCCCCGCCCTTAAACCTGACATCTCCAGCTCTCAGCTCTCAGCTCTCAGCTCTCAAGTCTCAGCCCTCAGCTCTCAGCCCTCAAGTCTCAGCTCTCAGCCCTCAGCCCTCAGCCCTCAGCCCTCAGCTCTCAGCCCTGTTCCTTCACTTGCCCAAAGGGCACCCAGTTCAGTCACCCCTTGGGTCTTCGCGATGCTACGCCCGCACGAGCCGGGGCCAGCTCGGCAGACCTCTCTGACCATCTTCGCGCGACTCGCGCTTCGTCCCACCTTTACACCTTCACACTTTTATACATTCATACTCTTCTTCATGAAAAACGAATACGCACTTCTAGACAGTGGCCACGGCCGGAAACTCGAACGCTTTGGTAAAATCATCCTCGATCGCCCCTGTGCTCAAGCTGTGTGGAATCCAAACACCCCCACACTCTGGAAATCAGCCGACGCATTTTTCACCCGAAAAGACGGCCTGCAGTGGCGTGGCCGTGACAAACTCCCAGAATCCTGGAAAGCCACCATCAACGATGTCACCCTGAAACTCTCCACCACCGACTTCGGCCACCTCGGGGTCTTCCCGGAAACGCGCGACATGTGGAACTGGATCACCAAGACCCTCGCCGCCGAAGCACCGAAACGCAAAGAGCCTCTCAAATTCCTCAACCTGTTCGCCTACTCCGGCGGTGCCACACTTGCAGCTGCCAAAGGCGGCGCGCACTGCTGCCATGTCGACGCCTCTAAAGGCATGGTACAATGGGCGCGCCAAAATGCCGAGCTCAACGGTCTCGCGGAGCACCCCATCCGCTGGATCGTCGACGACGTCAATAAATTCCTCACCCGTGAAATCAAACGTGGCAACCGCTACGACGGCATTCTGCTAGACCCACCCTCGTTCGGACGCGGCAAAGGCGGCGAGCTCTATAAAATCGAACATGCGTTGCTTGAGACACTCAAACTGGTCAAACGCGTTTTATCAGACAGACCTTGCTTCGTCTATTTGACCAGCCATACACCAGGCTTTACTCCGATTGTATTGGATAATCTACTACAGCAACTGTTACCTGGCGGTCAAACAGAGTGCGGCGAAATGCTACTCACCGGTGAAGATAATGCTTTCCCGGTCCCAAGCGGGACATGGTCACACTGGACTGCAAAGTAATTGCGAGGCTGTGGCTCGGGGCACATCACATCTCCGCCGATTAATCAGTAATACACTCTTGAATCATCAGGCACACAAGGATTAGCCAATCAGGCTGATCGTCAACTCACCCTATTCGAAACCCGCTTCGCCCCGCCTCACAATTGGCGCCACCCCACTCCGCGTCGCTATCATTCCCAATCACAAAGCTCAAGAATGTCGCAGGGCAACTGGCAAACTTAAGCGTCGACTGACCTGCAACATTAGGGGCAGGAATCAAGAAAAAGGGAGTCAGCACTTTGAGCGTCAATCCAAGTGCTTGAAACGCATCTGCGCCCCAGCGGTAATCACACTCTAACGTCATGCCTCTAGGCGTACTCGCCATGCCGATTGTAAATGAGCTGTGCGCACCCATTGGCGAATGTTGTGCATGAAAAGAAGGCGTAAATTGCATTGCGCACTATAGGCAATCCAACCGCATACGACAATAGGCACTCATGATCTAAAAATAACAATCTCTGAAACTCTTCATAGCCATTGCCAGAGCCTCCCAATTAGGGCTACGAATACCAACACCTAAAGTTCAATCTCGGTTTAGCTAAGTAGTTAACTGACAGAACTCTTGTAGCCAAATGCCCGATTAATTTAGGGCTCTAGTGATGTGACGCCTCGCCTGATCCGCTAGGAATATGAATATTTTCAACCATGTCCTGCACTTCCTGCGGCGGTTCCGGAGTGAAGGCACTGACCAAGAACGCGACACCAAAGTTGATCAACATGCCGACGAAGCCGATCCCCTCAGGAGAGATGCCGAGGAAATATTGATCTGCATGACCATCAAGAAATTGGAAGTAAACAATATAGCCGATCGTAAACGAAATACCGCAGAGCATTCCAGCAATCGCGCCTTCACGATTCATGCGCTTTGAGAAGATCCCAATCAACAACGTTGGAAAGAAGGAAGAAGCCGCGAGCCCGAAAGCAAATGCCACGGTCTTCGCAATAAATGCTGACGGCGGATTAATGCCAAAGTACGCCGCCACCACTAGTGCAATAAATGAAGCGAACCGCGCGTAGCGTACTTCTTCCCGATCGCTCAGATCTGGCTTGATAATCTTCTTCATCAAGTCGTGTGAGATCGAAGTCGAAAGCACTAGCAACAAGCCTGCCGCAGTCGAGAGTGCCGCGGCTATACAGCCTGCCATCAGCAACGAAATCACCCACATCGGCAACCCTGCCATGTGCGGGTTCGCCATCACCATAATATCATTACCAAACCACAACTCGTTCGGGTTGGAGTTATCACCTTTATTAGCCAGTAGTCGTTGACCGAGCGAACCGATACGCTGCTCCTCTGGCGCGTCATAGACCGGATACGCTGGCGCCTTACCTTGAAAAACACTGTTCGAGCCGATCTCGGATTTTGCCGGCCCAAAATATTGGATCACACCGTCGTTGTTCTTATCGACCCATGCCATCTGGCCAGTTGCCTCGAAATCTTTAAACCATGCAGGCGCTTCCGTATAGCTGGTCTGGTGCAGGTTGTTGATCAGGTTGACGCGAGAGAACGCACCAATCGCGGGTGCCGTGAGATAAATCACTGCAATAAACAGCAGCGTCCAACAAGCCGACTTACGCACCGCGCCGACATTCTTAACCGTGAAGAAGCGTACGATCACGTGCGGCAAACCCGCCGTGCCACACATCAGTGCCGCAGTGATGCAAAACATGTTTATCTTCGAGAGCTTACCAGCGGTGAATTCCTGAAAGCCAAGTTCGAGATTGATATTATTCAGCTTCTCAAAAAATGGAATGACCTCAGCATCGGCAGTATAGTTACCAATCAACCCAAGTTGCGGAATTACATTCCCCGTCAACGCCATCGCAATAAAGATCGCAGGAATCGTATAGGCAAAAGCCATCACACAGTATTGAGCGACCTGCGTATAGGTAATGCCCTTCATGCCGCCTAAACCCGCGTAGAAAAACACGATCGACGCGCCAGCCAGCACACCGGCTGGTATCCCAATCCCGAATAGCTGCGAAAACACCACACCCACGCCACGCATTTGGCCCATGATGTAAGTCATGCAAATAAAGATCGCGCAAATCACCGCCACACCGCGCGCCAGCTTTGAATAATAGCGGTCGCCAATAAAATCAGGCACGGTCGCCTTGCCAAATTTACGCAGGTAGGGAACCATTAGGATAGTCAACAAGACGAAACCACCGGTCCAGCCCATCAAGAAACGCGACGCATCATAGCCGCTCAGAGCGACCGTGCCCGCCATCGAGATAAACGTCGCGGCCGACATCCAATCCGCCGCAGTGGCCATACCATTAGCAAGTGGTGACACGCCACCGCCAGCCGTATAATATTCCTTAGTCGAACCCGCGCGGGATTTAACCGCGATGCCAATATAAATGGCAAAAGAGAGACCGATAAAAATGAAATTTAGGTGATCTTGCGTCATCGTATATATCCGCGTTATTTATGTTCAGTATAGCCGTGCTTGGCGTCGAGACGGTTCATCAAGAACGCATACACCAACAACAATAAGACGAAACAGATGATCGCGCCTTGCTGCGCCATCCAGAACCCGAACGGTGCATTGCCGACTTGTGGCGCATTGGCATCTAGCCATTCACGAAAAATGATACCGCAGCCGAAGCTAACAGTGAACCACACGGACAACAGCCCTAAAACAATTTTGAGGCACGCCTGACGATGTACTCGAGGATGATCGATTTTCATAACTTGAGGGGTAGAGGTAATTAATGAAACTACACGAATCAATAACCTAGCCGTGCCCTGCAATGCAAGAAGGGATGCAGAAAAGATACAGACTAACATTCTGAACGCCTGCGGCAGAGCGCCCTGCTGGACTCTGAATGGTGTCGCGCCGCCCTGCCGACACGTTGTACGAGCTCAGACTGGATCTTAGTCCAACGCTACTTCGTTGGCCCAAATGTCTGCAAGCTTCTGACGGCGGCGGATCAAATGTGGCACCTTTGCCGCATCGAGCATGATTTCGGCGGCTTCGGGATAAGAGTTATAGTGCTTGGTCGACATCGCCGCACAATACGCACCCGCGCCATCAATTACACACAAATCGCCGATCTGGCACAGCGGCAATGCACGTGTCGCCAATAATTCAGGATCTCCCGGTGCAGGCGTCAGAATGTCGCCTGACTCGCAGCAATGCCCGGCGATCACATAAGCGCGCGTTTCGGTGGCGGCCTCGGGCTGGAGGATGTAGATCGGGTGCTGCGCACCATAAATCGACGGACGTAAGATCTCTGTCATCCCGGTATCGAGCTTGAGGAAATCATAGCCATCCGCTCCGGTGCTGACCACGTCCTGCACGGTGGACAACACCGCACAGGTGTTTGCCAACAAATATGTGCCTGGCTCAATTTCCAAACGAATCTCGCGACCCGTGGCCTGGGCAAATTCGCGGAACATTTCCGCCACGGGCGCCCCGCACTGCTGCAGGTCTGTGCCGACTTCGCTCTCCATGCGCGCCACCTTGTAGCCGCCACCAAGATTGAGCGCCACCACGTCAGGAAACTGGCGCACCAGATCCAGACTCATGCCAGAAATTTTTTGCCACACCGCGGGATCACTGCCCGAACCGATGTGCGTATGAATACGAATCACCTGCAAGCCATACTGAAGCACAATCGCCTGCACCTGATCAATCCATTCATGCCAGATGCCGAAGCTCGAAGCAGGGCCGCCGACATTGGTGCGGTTGTTGCCACCTGAACCAGAGCCAGGATTAAAGCGCAGGCCGATCGTTTTCCCTGGGCAGGCTTGGCCGAAACGCTCCAACTGACTCAGGGAGCAGGCATTAATCTCAATTCCCAGCTCGTAGAGTTCTGCAAAATCAGCTGGCAACTCCTGCGTGCTCAGGCTGATATTTGCTGCTGGCACGCCGGCGGCAATCGCACGACGCACCTCATGCCCCGAGCTAGCGTCAATCTGTAGACCCGCCTCATTGAAAATTTTAAGTATCGCGGCATTCGGCGATGCCTTCATCGCATAGCGCGCGGTCAAACCAAAGGCATTCGGAAATGCCAGCACCGCGGCGGCATTCGCTTTCAAAGTTGCCATGTCATACACATACACGGGCGTGCCGAAGTCGTCCGCGATTGTGCGTGCGGTCGTGTAATCAAGAAATCTGGGCTGCGATAAGTTGGCCATGCCGAAGAAGCAAAGACGGTTCCCGCTCGCTGGCAAGCGTGATGTCTTCGATCCTATGCGACGCCAAGCGTATTTGCCAGTCACTTTTATCGCTTCCCTCTTGCACTCGAAACAGTTCAGGTTTGTTTGAAAGTATGTTGATTCTTCTATCTCCCGCAAAGTCTCTCGACTATCAGGCCCCACTACTCACTAGCAAAGCGACGCAACCGCGTCTGGCTGCGCATTCTGCCGAATTGATTCATCAGCTGAAAGCCCTCAGCCCTGAAGCGGTCGGTACGCTTATGCGCATTAGCCCCAAACTCGCGGAGCTCAACCATGCACGCTATCAGAACTACCAGCCGAGCTTCACCGAAGCAAATAGCCGCCAAGCGATTCTGGCATTTACCGGCGACGTCTATCAAGGCATGGCACTTGCCGATTGGTCGGCCGACGATTTCGCTGCCGCGCAACAACAAATTCGTATTCTATCCGGTCTCTACGGCGTCCTGCGGCCGCTGGACCGCATGCAGCCCTATCGCCTAGAGATGGGTACGAAGTTCGAAAATACCCGCGGCGACAATCTCTACCAATTCTGGGGTTCGACCATCACTAAACTTCTGAACAAGGATCTGAAGGCCTCTGCTTCCGACCTGGTCGTCAACCTCGCCTCGAATGAATACTTCTCGTCCGTTAAGCTCAAGGAGCTCAATGGACAACTCATCACTCCCGTCTTTAAAGACGCAAAGAACGGTACCTTTAAAATCATTTCGTTTTACGCGAAAAAAGCCCGCGGCATGATGGCTGACTACATCGTCCGGAACAAAGTGAAGTCCGTCGCAGACTTGAAGGCGTTTAATTCCAACGGCTATCAATTCGACGCTGAGGCTTCGGAAGGCAACACGATCGTGTTCCTGCGTGCAGAACAAAAGTAAGGAGCGTGGGCGACCCGCCCACGGCACATCTCGCAACGACGACGAGTCGCCCTCCCTCCTTTCGAAAACAAGGTGCCGCCCCCCACTCCGACCATCCGGATTTCGCAGTTGCCCGAGTTATTCGAGCCACTAGGCTTAGCGATCAAATGGAAAACGACGCAGCCGAACCGACCGAGCCTTCAATCGAAGCCGAAACCCAGCAACCACCAGTCCTGCCAGCGACTGAGGCCAAAGCCGACCACACCGCCGGCATGCTGTGTCACTTGTTAAGCTTAACCCTACTGATCGGCGTGCCGCTCGGCAATATTCTCGGCCCTCTCATCATCTGGCTCATCAAGCGCGACGAGGACCCATTCGTCGATCTCTGCGGCAAGGAGTCACTCAACTTTCAGATCTCGATGACGATCTACATGATGATCGCCGGTATCTTAATCTTTTTCATCGTCGGCCTATTTATGATCCCCGCCTTGATGATTCTAAACATCGTCTACACCATCATAGCCGCGATTAAAGCGAGCAAAGGCACCAGCTACACTTACCCATTGTCTATCCGTTTCATTAAATAAACTGAATCGCATGCAACGCATTCGGGTACAAAGCAAGTATCGACGAGGCTTTGCGCATCGCACTATTCTTGGCCATAGCACGCCCGCACGCCGGCGACCACTGCGTCCGCGTACTGCAGTAGAATATCATCCTCGGCGAGCGCACGGCCCGTAGCTCGATTTGCTAACGCCGACTGTAGCCGACCATACGCGCCGACACTGTTCGCGACATAAGGCTCCAACAGCACCGTTGGGCACTCCGCCATACGTAGTAATAATAGATTACGCGCAAACATATAAGGCTGCTGCGAACTCAATAAAATCGCGTTATTCCTCCGATAACTCGCTGCTGGTAGATCGGTCGCCTCCGCCAAAGCGGTCGCCAACGCGCCGCCCAGTAACCGCTCTGCAGGACCACTGCCATTCGTCAATTTTACCGCCAATTGCTCCAGCTGGTTCTCGGCCAGCAGTTCATCATCGCTCAAACAGCCAAAAATTAGCACGTGTAGATTATTTGCATCCACCAGTCGAAGCATCGCGTTGCCGCTGTCGCTTGCTTCACTTTCATTCTCTGTGGGCCAAGCCGCCGCATTAATATGCAAAGAAATCAGCGCATCCGGCTGAACTTCTCGATTCACTAATCGTGCTCGTTCCATCAAGTCTCCCTTTACAATTGATAAATGAACCGCCCGCACTCGAACCGCACAGCCGTACTCCCAGAGGGCAGAGAGCGAGGACTCATTCGGCGGCGAGACCTGCTCTGCAGCCAATTCCAAATACTCCACTGGGTTATTTGGATTAACCCGCAACGCCGCCTCCCGCAGCAGTGTGACCTTAGCGCCCAGCGCCATCAATTTCGTCCGAGCAAGCTCCGCGACTGCGAGAACTAACTCCCCCTCTCGCACATAGAAATCATCTTCTGCAATTCGGAACTGCCGACCTTCGGCGGCGGCCCACTGCCCGCCGATGTGTCCAGGATCCAACGCGATATGCAATCCAGCTAAAGGCAAGTCACCATCACCACGCTGCAACGCAATTTCCTCTGCCGTACGCCAATAGCGCGACTCCGCCCGCTGTGCAAGCGCATCTACATCGACTACCGACTGCCAGTTCGCGTACGGCGCATAACGCGTGGCCAGATCAGATGCCAGCACAGGCGCTTGCGCAGCCGACAACGTCGCTAACAATCCGACACACAATAAATAACCCACGACAAACCGCAATAACATGCTGATAGACAGAACAAATCTGCCCCGACAGACAACCCAGCATTCATAAAATCTGTTTCGTGGCGTCCTACTATACAGTCAGTCGATCCATCATTGCTTTAAAATCTGCCGGTAGCGGAGCAACAAACTCCATCTCTTCGTCACGCTCGGGATGTTGCACATGCAACTCAGTCGAGTGCAGCATGATACGTGGCACATCGATTCCTCTTAATCGGCTTGGCTTATAGCCATAAGTCGTATCGCCCAACAGTGGATGGTTCATACCACTCATATGCACCCGGATTTGATGCGTGCGTCCAGTGTGGATCACACAACTCACGAGCGCAACTTGACCGCCAAAACTATGCTCCACAGACCAATCAGTCTTAGCCTCTTTACCCATTGCCATAATCGCCATACGCGTGCGCACCACACTATGTCTCCCAATCGGGCCATCGCAAGTACCCGCCGTTTGACGCGGCGTACCGAGCACCAGCGCCATATAGCGTTTATACGTTTCACGCGCGCTAAAAGATGCGACTAACTTATGATGCGATCGATCCGTCTTCGCTGCCACGATCAGACCAGTCGTCTCCTTGTCTAATCGATGCACAATCCCGGGGCGATCTGGCGCACCAATACTACTCAAGTTACCATTAGTATGATGTAATAACGCATGCACTAAAGTGTCCTCTCCGGTGCCAGTACCAGGATGTGTGACCATGCCCGAAGGCTTATTGACCACCACGATCGATTCATCTTCGTAAATAATACTAAGCGGAATATCCATCGGCTTCGGCCCCTCGCCCAAAACCACTTCTTCAAGCACTGCGCGCAACACGCCCGGACGATTCACCTTGAAGCGCTTATCAATGATCTCGCCATCAAAAGTCACTAGCTCCGCTTCAAATGCCTTCTGCAATCGGACACGACTGATGTCATCAAACTCTGCGGAAAAAATCTTATCCGCACGTCCGGACTTCACATCCTTAGGCACAGTAAATTCAATGATACGATCAGGCATTCCGGACAATGATGCGACTGCTACTCAGTTTGCGAGCCTACATTCGTTTCTTCAAAAGGAATCACACTTAAAACACTACCACTCATCCACAACTCAGCCGTCAGCGATTAAGCCGAGGCAACCGACAACCCACGTGCTGTCTCACAATCTTTAGCAATCTGCAGCTTTAACGCATCCACAGATGCAAATTTTTGTTCAGGCCGAATAAAACGTAACCACTCGACCTCGATCGAGTCGCCGCTATCCAGCTTCGTGTCGTCGAGCGCATGCACCTCCAGCGCTGGCAATTGGTCTGCCTCCGCCACCGTCGGTTTAACACCATAATTCGCCACTGCAAATGCCCATGGCTGATCTGCCGCGCCGCGGAAGCGCACATGGTAAACCCCGAAGCTCGGCCGACACTCTGGATCCCATGGCAGGTTCAAGGTTGGAAAGCCAATCTCACGACCCAACCGAGCTCCACCGACAACGCGCCCGTTCGAGTAATAGTTATAACCGAACAAATCATTCACCGCATCGATTCGACCCGACGCGAGATCTTGCCGAATACGTGTGCTACTAATCGGCTCTCCATTGTGCTTAATACGTTCCACACTAAACACCCCAAGCCCAAGCTCATTGCCTGACTCGATCAAAGTCGCGACACTGCCAGTGCGCATCTTGCCGAATCGAAAATTCTCGCCAACGTAGATTGATTTCAATGCCGGCAAGGAGGCTTTCAAATTTCCTAAAAAGTCCTCCGCTGGAATTGCCGCGAACACACGATCAAAGTGCTTTTGGATCACCACATCCACGCCGACAGTGTGTAGCATCGACGTCTTGAACTCCATCGGCATCATCAACAGCGTCGGCGCATCTGGACGAAACAATCGACTCGGGTGCGGATCAAATGTCAGCACCCCACTCACGCCTCCCGACCGCTGCGCCGAAAAAACCGCCGATTCGATCACCGCCTTATGGCCGAGATGCACCCCATCGAATACTCCAATGGCTAAATGTAACTCACCCGTCAGGCCAGCTAGTTCCTCAAAGCGTTCGACGTGGGCAGGAAGTTGCATCATTAAAAAATTAAGGAAATAGCATTACAGCGCAAGCGCTCAAATTATGGCAAAGGAGTGTCGGCGAATCGCCCTCATTGACATCAACGTGGGCGGGTCGACCACACTCCTCTCTACATCGCGACACTCGGCACTGCTTGATTTACTGGGATCAGTTTAGTGCGCAACTCAGAGGGAGCCATATTTTCGATTTCCTCTAATGTATTCGCATCTTCAATACGAAACTTGCCCACCTGCGTGCGGCGCAATGCGCACAAGTGACCGCCACAACCGAGGCGCTCACCCAGATCATGCGCTAGTGTGCGAATATAAGTCCCCTTACTGCTACCGACGATAATCGAAATTTCAGGAAGTTTAAAATCCAGAATATCATAGCGGCTGACATGTATAACACGCGCTTCGCGCTCGATTGTCTTACCCTGGCGAGCCAACTTATAGAGCTTCTGGCCATTGACCTTCTTCGCGGAAAACATCGGCGGCGTCTGGTATTGATCGCCCATAAAGGTCGCCATCTCTTTTTCGACATCCGCTTGCGTCAATTCAGGCACAGGCTTGGTCTCAACGATCTCGCCATCAGCATCCTGCGAATCAGTCGCTTCACCGAGCTTCACCACGCCGGTGTATTCCTTATCCATGCTCATCAGAAACTGCGAGGCCTTGGTCGCTTTACCAACTAGAATCAGCAATAAACCGGTCGCCATGGGGTCAAGCGTGCCAGCATGGCCAATCTTTTTAATACGAAATACGCGGCGCATGCGCGCAACGATATCGTGTGAAGTCATCCCCTGTGGTTTATCAACCAGCAATACGCCGATCGGATCATCATTCGTTTGTTGAGACATAATTAAATACTTACTCTTAGTGAAAAAACTTAATCTTAATCTCTACTTCTTATTCATATCCTAGAACTCTAAAAATAGAGAGTAGGAGTAAGAGTAGGATTACTCAGGCTGACCGAGTGCTTCGAGATGTTTGCCCAACGCTTCCATTAGTTGCGGGTAGAATTCTTTGATCGAACTATTCTCGACATTGAGTCCTGCGGCACAGGCATGCCCGCCGCCGTTAAAAATTTTTGCGACTTGATCGACTCGATAAAACGGGTTTTTCGCGCGCAGGCTGCCTTTTAGTGACCCATCGCGATCCTCGATTAAAACCCCGATATCGACGCCGACAATTGAACGAGCATAATCGACCAGTCCTTCAGAATCATCGATGGTCGAACCAGTTGCTTCGTAGACACCATTCTCGATCAAGCCAACGCAGACGCGATTATCAAATTCCATGCTTAGCGAATTCAAGAAGTTCTGTAACAATTTAATCTTCGCAAAGGTCTCGCACTCATACAGTTCGTGCGCAGCAACGGACGGACGCGCGCCACGTTCACAGAGTCGACGGGCAATCTCAAATGTTTCTGGCGTGGTGGAAGGATAACGGAATTGCCCAGTATCAGTGGCGATGCCGACATACAGGGCCTGTGCGGTTACTGCATCGATCTCATAGCCGAGGTCCATGTAAAAGCCGGCTAGGATCTCCGCTGTCGCAGATGCCGTGGCGATGATTAAGTTCGTCTGCGCATACGCTTTGTTCGAAATATGGTGATCCACATTTAAAGCCACTTCAGGGAAGAGCTCGATCAAGCGGTCACCGATGCGCTTTTTGTCAGCACAATCTACCGTCACCGCGACATGCCCATCGGGCTGAAAATCCGCTGCGAGCATTAAGGGCGTATCCCCAACAAAGGCCTTTAGTGTCGCAGGCACTTCATCGCGATTAAGCCCCACCGCGTCGATCCCTTGGCTGATCAATACACGCACCACCGCGACAATAGAACCAATGCAATCGCCGTCGGGTCGCAAGTGACCACACACGGCCACTTTCTTGCCTTTAAGTTGTTCGACGCTCGCTGCAAACAGCGGACTCTCGTTCGGAAAGAATTTAACTTTTGCCATTTTCATTATCTAGTTGGTCTAATAGGTCGAGGATGCCGGCACCCCGCTCCATTGACGGGTCATACATAAAGTCAAAGCGCGGGAAATATTTAAGTTTCACACGCGCCATCACACGTTGACGTAGCTCTTTGCCAACACGCTTAAAAAATGCCTGAGCCTCCTTAATATCCTTCTCATCGCCAATCACGGCATAGAAGATTTTGCATTGGCGCAGATCGGGTGAAGTATCCACATCACTAATCGTGATTTTGACCGATTGCACGCCACCATAGTAGCGCCGCAATTGCTCGCCTATCTCACGCTGGAGGAGCTCGTTTACACGGGAAATTCGCTTCGACATAACTTAAAGGGATGGAACCTATTCGAAAAAAATCGGCGACGCGCGAGCTCGCACGTCGCCGAGGAAAAATAATTAGCGCAGGGTCGGACGAATCTCAACCAACTCGAAGCATTCGATAATATCGCCTTCTTCGTAATCGTCGTAACCATCCACATTAATACCACATTCGAAGCCAGCACGAACTTCCTTCGCGTCGTCCTTGAAGCGCTTGAGTGTATCAATCTTACTTTCGTGAACGACTTCGCCGTTACGTAGCAAGCGTGCCTTGCGGTTGCGATTGATCGTGCCTTCGGTGACCATACAACCAGCAACAGCCCGGTTCTTGCCCATACTGAAGACTTGACGAATTTCGGCGGCACCGAGCTTCTTCTCGCTCAATTCTGGCTCAAGCAACTCGGCCATGCACTCTTCGACTTGGTCGAGGAGTTCGTAAATAATATTGTGCTGAATGATGCGTACATTGTGATGCTTTGCTTGGCTCTGCACGCCATTATCAAGACGAACGTTAAAACCAACAATTGTTACATCGGTTTCACCCGCACTGGCCAATGCGATATCGCTTTTACTGATATGGCCGACGCCATGATCGATAACACGAATGTCGACCTTATCACTCTCGATCTGCTTAAGGCTATTGACTAATGCCTCGGTCGAACCGTGCACGTCAGACTTAACAATCACGCTAAGGCAGGCCTTTTTTTGCAGCGCAATTGCAGCAAACAAATCTTCAACAGTGACGCCACCCTCAGTCTTCGCGGATTGATCTGGAGCCACATTTTCTTCGCGCTTACGCTCAGTTGTCGATTCGGCAGCGGCTTTCTTTGCAGTCTTCTCGTTTTTCACGGAAGTAAAAGTCTTACCACCACTTGGCACTTGCGACCAACCGATGACCTTCACAGGCGTCGATGGCGGAGCTTCTTTGAGCACCTTACCATTCTCATCCTCCATGGACTTCACTTTGCAATAGGCTTCACCACAAATCAACGCATCACCCTTCTTCAAAGTGCCTTGCTCGACGATGACCGACGCAGTTGCACCACGACCTTCTTCGAGTTGTGCTTCGATGATGGTGCCGGAGGCTGGGCAATCTGGATTTGATTGAAGCTCTAAAACTTCAGTTTGCAGAAGAATCATATCGAGCAAGTCGTCGATATTAGTGCCTTTCAATGCCGAAACTTCGACTGCAATGGTTTCACCGCCCCAGTCTTCGGGTGCGATGCCTTTTTCTTGCATCTGCTGCTTCACGCGGTCGACATTCGCACCCTTCGCATCGATCTTATTGATTGCAACGATGATGGAATTGTTCGCTTCCTTGGCGAAGCGCAGTGCCTCTTCGGTCTGCGGCTTAAACGCGTCGTCCGCAGCGATTACGAGAATCGCGAGGTCAGTCACGTTGGCTCCACGCTCACGCATCTGCGAGAAAGCGGCGTGGCCTGGGGTATCGAGAAAAGTAATCTTGTGCTCCTTGTGTTCGATCTGGTAAGCACCGATGTGCTGAGTGATCCCGCCGGCTTCACCAGCGGTCACATTGGCCTTACGGATCGTGTCGAGCAGCGTGGTCTTACCGTGGTCAACGTGGCCAAGGATACAAACAACCGGCGGACGAGGCTTGAGAAAGCGCGGGTCATCGTCTGCAACTTTTGCGACCTTCTCCTTTTCAGCGACCTCGGCTTGAGTCTCGCCACGATGGTGAATCTCCAGCTTGAAGCCATGACGCTTGGCAATCTGAATCGCGATGGGCTCTTCGATGGTTTGATTCATCGATGCAAAAATGCCCATTTCCATCAGCTCAGAAATGAGCTTGAACGGCTTCACTTCAATCTCAGTGGCGAAATCGCGCACCACAATCGGAGGCTTGGCGTGAATGATGCGCTCAGTGCCTTCAGCGGCTTCAGTTGATACTTCGCCATCAATCGGTGCTTCCGCATCAGTCGCGGCAGGCGTCACTTCGACCTTGCTCGCGCCCACAGATGGAGGTTTTGGTGGGCCAGGAGGCTTCGGTGGGCCAGCAGATGTCGGCGCTTTACCCACTGCAGGTTTGACTGCAGGTGCTTTGGTAGCCGGCGTTTTGGGTGCCGCTGGTGGCGCAGATTTAAGGCCCGCAGGAGCGACTCCCGGAGGTGATGTGTTTGCACGCGGTGCTTTACTTATCGGGGCAGGTTTTGGTGCTGCTGCCACTGGCTTCGGTGCCGCTGCCTCAGTTGTCTTCGACTTATCAGCTGCAGCCGCAGCCTCGCGCTCAAGCTTGATTTCGGCAGCGCTCTTGACGAAGACGCCATCTGGCAAGATCGGCCCTTTCGGCGGTTCCGCTGCCACAGTAGCTTCGCCAGCAGGTACGTCCTCAGCTTTATGCGTTGAGGCGAACTCTTCTACGAGAGACTCGGCGGATATATTATCGACGGTACTGGAAGCGCTTTTGACTTCGAACCCGCGACTACGGAGGAGCTCAATGAGCTCTTTATTCTCCATTCCGACTTGTTTGGAAAGCTGATGTATACGAACACTCATGAAAGAGTTACTACTTAATATCTGATAGATGGATGGAAGGCTTGGCGACTACTTGGATTATGCGTTTTGCTCTAGGTATGCGGCAACTTTAGCCAGCACGTCGCTGGCTTCTTCTTCACTAAATTCTGCGTCGACGAGATCGCCAACAGATACGCCTTCGAAGGCTTCGGGACTAATTAAGCCAATTGAAACAAGGCGTTCGCCAATCGCGGGCTCAATGCCGGGAATCATATTGATGCCCTGGAGCGCCTTCGCGACTTTTTCATCGAAGCCCACTGCTTCCTTCTCTTCTTTGCCGATGTCGAGCTTCCAACCGATCAGGCGGGAAGTGAGCTTGGCATTGAAGCCACGGCGGCCAATTGCAATCGAAAGATCATCTTCAGCCACTTCGAAGTGGATGCGACGATCGGCCTCGATCACCTTGATGTTTTTCGGTACCGCAGGCGATAGCGCTTCTTCAAGCAACTGAATCGGATCGCTGTGATAGCGAATGATATCGATCTTCTCGCCACCGAGTTCACGCACGATAGTTTTGACGCGGGCACCACGTGCACCGACGCATGCACCGACAGGATCAACCTTCGGGTCGGAGCTATTCACGGCAATCTTCGTGCGGTAGCCAGCTTCGCGAGCCATCGCTTCGATGCTCACGGTGCCATCGGCGATTTCCGTGACTTCGAGTTCGAACAAGCGGCGCACAAAATTGATGTTTGAACGAGAAAGAATGATATCTGGACCGCGATTAGTTTGCTCAATCTTCAGCAGCAGGCAGCGAATGCTTTCACCCGGCGCATAATCCTCACCCTGCACGCGCTCGCGTGGTGGCAGAATCGCCTCGGCCTTGCCTAAATCGATGATCAAATCACCGCGCTCACGGCGCCGTACGATACCGGTGACGATGTCGCCAACAGTATCTTTGTAATCGTCGTAAATGCGGTCTTTCTCAAACTGGCGGATCCGTTGCATGATCGCCTGACGCGCAGTCTGCGCTGCGATACGGCCGAGATATGCTGGGTCGATCTCTTTTTCGATGGCGCCGCCAATCTCCACATCGGGTTGAATGGCACGCGCCTTTTCAATGTGAATCTCGAGCTCTGCATCGCCCACGGAGTCAACCACATGGAGGCTGGACCACGCCTTCAAGGCGCCCGTTTTGGGGTTAATTTCAACACGGATATCTTGCCCAGCAGCGATGCCTTTTTGGGCAGCAGCAGCAATCGCAGAAGAGATGGCTTCGATCATATCGGCGCGATCGATGCCCTTCTCCTTCTCCATGTATTCTAAGACTGATAAAATTTCGTGACTCATTGCGGCAGAAAATAAAAAAGCGGACTTAAGCCCGCTTAAAAAAGATGTTGCTAGGTTAATTTAAGAATTCAGAAAGCTAAACGGCCTCCGTCGCTTGTCAAGTGTCGGTATGCGGGCAATTGAGATAGTTTAAGCGCATGAAATCTAAGTGAAATAGGCATTTTAGCCGTTGGTCTACCCCAGCAGCTAACCACACACAGGAATGCCGGTGCCACTCGGCCAATCTGGCCTCCGTCGTCAGACGGGGGAGATCGGCAGCCAGCACGTGGCCTGCTCCAATGCTCCCCGATCTTACGATCGAGGCTACTATGCACGCGTGGCCTCCGTCGTCAGACGGGGGGGATCGGCAGACCTGCTGGTTTTACCTTGCCGTGTGCGCCAAAAAGATCATCTTGCCCCCTCCAACAGCTGGCCCTGCTAACGAATTCCCAGGGCCGCAGCCATTCGGCAACCACTGAATTCATGAACAGCGTCCTGATTTATTCCGGCGGGCTCGACTCGACCGTCCTGCTCTACCATCTGCGTGCCGCAGGCCACACCGTGCATGCGCTCTCCGTCAACTACGGGCAACGCCACAGTTGCGAGCTCATGCATGCCGCCGAGATCTGCAAAGCCATCGATGTGCCGCATCAAACCGCCGACCTCTCCGCGATTCAGCCCCTCCTCGCCGGCAGCAGCCTAACCTCGCCCGAAATCGACGTTGCCGAAGGCCACTACACCGAGGAGTCAATGAAGTCCACCGTGGTGCCGAATCGAAATATGATCCTGCTCGCGATTGCCGCCGGGCATGCCCTTTCGATTGGCGCTGAGCAGATCGCTTACGCTGCCCACAGCGGCGACCACGCGATCTACCCCGATTGCCGCAACGAGTTTGCCGACGCCATGGCCGAAGCCATCCGTCTGTGCGACTGGAGCACGGTCGAGCTCAGCCGCCCCTTTGTCGACTGGACCAAAGCCGACATCGTGCGCCGCGGCGCCGAACTGAGCCTGCCCTTTGCGAAAACCTGGTCCTGCTACCAAGGC
>Ga0209630_10001908_pt1 | contig 21212 bp, 37 predicted proteins | sample COG_01_FD_184745 | JGI IMG/M metagenome (GOLD analysis project Ga0209630, IMG submission 184745) | Pelagic Microbial community sample from North Sea - COGITO 998_met_01 (SPAdes) (version 2) | ecosystem: Environmental > Aquatic > Marine > Neritic zone/Coastal water | place: Helgoland, sampling... | reverse complement strand
CAAAACAGATTTGACGCTGTGAAATCACTACAAACTAAACTACTATGACAAATACAGAGCAAAGAAACTACGACAGTATGGCTAATGCTTTACGCGAATTAGGCGTAGCTTTTGAAGATACCACTTGGGGTAATGATGTAACCGCATCAATATCAGTGCTTTTGGACACACGTGGTAGGTACCCTCACCTGGAAGGAGACTTTGAAGAAGAGTTTCAAATATATATACCTAACAGTGATGTCTTTGACCCAGAAAACGAGGAGTTCAACACTTTCTCTGTGACTCTGATCGAGCAAGGTAGGACTGTAGACTTCAGACGACCTGAAGAAGTGGTTGATTACCTAAGAGATATCATTACTTTAAGAATATCTCGCGGCTTTACAAACTAAATACGATTGCGTTTGGATAATATATATATGAAATGCAAATGTAACGATACAATACCGGAAGGTCGCCTGCGCCTTGGTTACAAAGTATGCGTCAACTGCTCTACCGTAGAGCGTTATGGTTGTGCACCGCTTATAAACCACAAGACAGGCAATACTATACAAATAATGTCTCAGTCTGATGCTGCTAAAATAGCTAAAATGACACGTAGACGTGGTTATGGTACAATGCTAGGTTAAATAATATAATATAATGGATAAAGAACAATTAAAAGTAAAAGTTGAAGCTCTACGAGCCAACGAAGTAATAGCGAATGATGCTCTTAGTAACGCTAGAACACAAAGAGCAAGAGCAGAACAAGAATTAGCTGATGCAGGTAAGCCTGTAATCAGTGAAAGCTTAGTGTCTGATTTAATACAAGAGCTAGAATCAGTGTTTGCTGACACAATAAGCAATATAGACACTAGTGATTTAAGTCCAGAGTTTGGCTTAAACTACAATGAGGTATACTTAGAGGGTCTAGATCTTGACTGTGTAGGTGTAGATACTAACGAATTACAAGTCGTATTTGAGCAATTCTTTGCAATAAAAGACGATGAAGAGCTAGAGCAAGATGACAATAGCTAACTAAACAACGCGACGGCGTAAGGCTATGTGTGCATGTGAACTCTGAAAATGAGGATAGCGGGTACATAGTAGCGGGTCAAGGTAGTCTACGCTACCGTAATGCCACCGATTAGTAGGACGCAGGTAGCTCCTGTATTGAAGGCTAAAGACTACGCGGATATCTAATTGACTTGACGGAGTCATGTGAGTAGTCTACAACAGACTTAGATATTCGCTTTACATGGGGGTGAAATGGTAACGCACACTGGAAGTCCATTCTATGGAGAAGCATTGCGTACGAGGGTTCGATTCCCTCCACCTCCACAAACTAAATACGATTACTTACGGATAATAATAATATGAAAGACACAAACCAAGTACAAGAAGCCCTTGAATCCAAGGCAAAGAAAGAGTTGCAACAAGTTGTAGACCAGTTTGTTATATCGCTTAACAAGCTAAATTCAAAGTATAGATCTCCAAACTCGTACTACATGAAAGAAAGTCGTAGCTTAGAAGCTAAGGAGTTTAATTACATAAGACCGGCAGCTTTAGATTATATACTTCACGATATGCTCATTGAAGCGTATCTAGAGCCTATGGTAAACAAAAAGACAAAAGAATTATTAACAAAATTAGAATTACTATGAAAATACAAGACTACATCAAAGATGAGATCAGTAAGCTAGATAGAAGTATCGTAGCTACACCTCAAAACAGAGAGTATCTAGAGTCATTTGCTAAAGCAAATCAAGGCTCTATGGACTTATTGCTAATGCAAATGGCAATGAACTTCGGCTATAAAATAGCATTAGAAAACGTACAAGATGAACTAAGCCAATGAATATACCTACACTATATGAAAAGCTGCTGCCAGAAGCTAAAGCTGGCTTAGAATCTAATGAAGACGAGTACAAAGCATCTGTTGATGCCATTACTGTGGCTTTAAAAACTAACACTTGTTGGCTTAATTTAACAGTATTACAAGTTTCACAAATAATAATGTTTACAGATATAAAATGGGGCAAAATAACAAAAGATACATTCCAGTTTGGAGTAAATTTAATAGACCAAGAAATATGAAAGAAAAAGTAAGACAAAAGCTACCTAAGTGGTTTGACGGACAAGTCTACGAGATCGGAGATGAGGTGCGAAACCCGTTTTCTGGTGAGACATGCCTGCTAACAGCAGAAGAATTAAGCATGTATGATCTAATCAAAGGTGCTGAAATGGTATTACATATGGGTGTAGCTATGGACAAAGAGCAGTGTTATTCAATTATGGAGAAGGGTGGACGTTGGTTCCGAAAGAACAACCCTGAAGCATACATGATACTGCTCGATTAATGGTATATACACTTTACGGAGCTTTAATAGCTTATATACTAATAGAACAAATAGTAGAATCAAAAAGAAAATTTAAAGAATGAGTACAAGAGCACAAGTAAGATTCGCAACGCGCGAACCAGGTGTATCGTTTAACGAGCATCCTGACAAAATAAACGCACAGTTTTATGTGCATAGCGATGGTTATCCCGAAGGATTAGGTTGCCAAATCGCTGAATCGCTTACCAAATATGGTAAACTAAACAACTGGGAGTTAGAACATGTAGATGTTCGTCACGGTGACTTAGAATATATATACTACGTGTGGCAAGACCACGGTAAGGATATATGGATTAGCATATTCCAAGAGAGATACTTATGTGAAGACAAGTGTATCTTTGTTGGTAAACCAGATCACCTTCTAAACCAGTTTGATGAAAGACGCGTAGCCTGTGAAGATAGAGGTTACTGCGTAAACTCAACACAGTCGGAGATGGACCAAGGAGTAGACCCAGAGTTCTGTAATCCTAATGGTTGCGGAAGAATACAAAAAAGCTGCTTTAGCGGCGAGGTTTGTGATGGAGTGGGTTGTTGTGAGTGTATAGGTTGTGACAGAGACTTTTGCATGGAGAATGGATGTAAAAACACAAACTAAATACGAACGCTGATGGATAATAACAATATGATGAAATACAAACCAATGCTAGCATACCCTGTTAGCACAAAACCAATAGACTACAACGAGATGGTCTACATACAACCTAAGCTTGACGGCGTTCGTTGCCTTATACAGTGCGACAGCGGCGTCATAACTGCGTACTCACGTACGGGTAAGCCATGGAAAAATATTGAGCATATACTGTTCAACCTTAAGCCTTTCTTTCAGTTAAACCCTGATGCTGTGTTAGATGGCGAACTTTACAACCACGATCTACGTGACAACTTCGAGAAGATTATCTCTTGCGTGCGTAAAACTAAACCCACAACCGTACATAGACTAGAATCATCTAGCCTTGTGCAGTTTCACTGCTATGATGTGCCTAGTAATCCAGGTAGATTTGATGTGCGTAATGAATGGATTAAGCTCAACGTACCACGTAACTTTTGTATACACCACGTAGAAACGCATGAGGTTCACGCAGATAAGTACGCTCAGCAGATGCACCAGTTGAACCTTAAGAAAGGCTACGAAGGCTCTATACTGCGTCTTAACACTGAATACCAATGTAAACGTTCACATAGCTTACGTAAGTTCAAAGACTTCCACGATACCGAAGCTGAGATCATCGGCTGGGTTGAAGGTAAAGGCAAACGCGTAGGTACGATCGGTAAGTTTCTAGCTCGTGATGCTGATGGCATCGAGTTCGGCATGCCTGTAATGGATAACTTCAAGTACTTACAAAACAACTTCACAGAAATGCAATGCTGGGTTGGTAGAACAGCTACATTCACATACTTCGAGCGCACTAAAGCTAATAGCTACCGTCACCCGTTGTTCAAATGTATACGCGACTATGAATAAGGAGGAAAAATTGATGTATAAAAGCATCACAGATCTAGCTAAAGCTATAGAAAAACTAGTTAAAATAATAGAAAAAAATGTCAGAACTTAAAGAAGAAGATTTTAAAATAAAAGGTAGTAAAGATTTATGGGAATGTGTTAAGTCACTTGAAGCTATAGCACATTGGATGCAGAGCTCTTCATTTGATTACGAACCTAAAGATTTGAAGTACCTGTTTCAAGACGTGCTTAAAACCTATAACAACTATTTATATGAGAAGACTAATATATGACATGTACTACGCTGATGAGATTACCGTAGATGTAGCAATAAGACTACTAGACAGATTAGAAAAACTAAGAGATAAAAGAAAATATGGACGATAAGAAAAGAATAAAAGAGCTTGAGAACATTGTTGAAAGTCAACACCAGCACATAGCTATGCTACAGAATGACCTGTATAACGAGCAGCTTAGAAATAATAACCTAGCTGAGCTCACTCTAGCTATAGACAGACAGAAAATACGTAAACCAGAGGACAATTGAATATATTTTACCTACACGAAGACCCACGTAAAGCTGCTGAATATCAGTACAATAAGCATGTAGTTAAGATGATCTTAGAGTCTGCTCAGATGCTATGCACTGCTCACCATTGTTACGGCGATAAACATCAAGTAGAAAACACACCATATAAACAAGCTCACTTGAACCATCCATCAACAGTATGGACTAGACGTTCAAAATCTACGTATATGTGGTTGTATAATCACATGATGGCATTAGGTAATGAGTATACAAAACGATATGGTAAAACACATTTAAGTATAACTAAATGTAAGGATTTTTTATCTATACCGCCTAAACATATTCAAGGTGATGACTGGTGTCAACCACCACAGTGTATGCCAGACGAATATAAAGCCGATTGTGCTATACACGCGTACTGGAATTACTACCTAGGTGACAAACATAGGGTGGCTAACTCTAACGAAACTATTAAAACAAAGATGTATGAATAAAGAACTAACAGAATTGATTCACGAATTTAACTCAAACCTAATTAAGGAAGATAATTCTAAAAGAATTATTTTATGCACCTTAAAACCTGTGGAAACCGTGACAATAGCCCCTAATAGTACTAAGTAATAGGCTAATGTCACAATACCAACGAAACCTAGAACTTCTAAATCGGAGACGTATTGTATATAGGCAAGAGCCTACAACAGACAAACCTGATATAGAGAATGATAAGTACATGTTCTACGAGAACGGTACGTATCAGTGCTACGACCTGTTCAAGAGTACAGCTAAAATAACTACATACAAGTCGTTAAAATGGCATCTTATAGTTATATGGTACTTAAACCCAGGATTAGATCAAGATGAATTTATGCTTATTGCAGAGCTAATATCTGAAAAGACAAATGGCTTTGTAAGTTTTAGCATGCATGAAGAATTACTACGCAAAATAGTATATGAAGTAAGCATGATAGATCTTGATGTACAGCCTAAAAATAAACTTAGAAAAGTTATATTTAAGTTGCACTGTGGACTAACTAAAGAGGAGAAATTAAGCATTGTAGGTCAGTTAATAGGTAGATCAAATAAGATCCATCCTGATGACATATACCAATGCATGATAGATTTACATGACATGAATAAGAAGATCACGATAAGACGTCTCTCTGAGCTCCTATTAGTATCTTCTAGAACTGTACACAGATACATGTGTGAACAACTTAAGAAAGAAAAAGAATTATTAAATCAACAACTATGAGTAGACGAAGAAATGGAGTAAAAAAAGATCGCGTTGCGAAACTCGATGAAATAAATACTATAGACAGAAAGTTAAAACGTAATAAAAGCGAAGATGAAACCAATAGGCTAAGGTCTAGGCGACTAACGCTTGTGAACCAATTAAAAACAACTAGATGAAGTGCTACAATATACAGAACTACATACGTTACAAAGAAGACGTAAAGCAGCGTATGAAACGTATAGATATGACACAAATCTACGACGAGTACACTAGAGATGAGCTTATAATAAAGTTCATGCCTCTTGTAGAAAACCTAGCTCGTAAGTTTTCAACAGCTCAACAAGCTAGTGGTGTTATGAATATCAACGACCTAATACAGGAAGGTAATAAAAATCTTACTATCGCTGTAGATAAAATCGACTGGGATACCTTATATAAGTCAGATGATATAGAAAAGACTATTAAGTCTTTCTTATCTAAGAGAATTAAAGGTGGCATACGTAGAGCTATAGATATAAATAGAGGTACTATGCGTATACCAGAGCATAAAATTAATGAGATACGCAAAGATAATGGCGAAGACAGACAAGCTATTGAAATGTTTTTTAACTCAGTATTTACTAGCCTTGATGCTTTAATAGACGATACGTCTACTACCTACGATGTACCCGAAGATGTCAAGAGCTATAACCCAGATCTTTTAACAGCATATCTCTTAAGCTTGCTACATGTACACTTAACAGATAGAGAGGCCGAGGTTGTAATACTTAGTTATGGGTTACACTGTGATAAGATGTCAGCTAAAGAAATAGCTAACAAATTAAACATCAGAGGAGACAGTGCTTACGTGCGTGTTTCACAGTTAAAACGCCAAGCTATAGATAAGTTAATAAACACCGTAGATTACTCGCAAGTGATTGACTTCCTGTAGTTTACTCGTGTAAATAACAATAAAAACGTGTAATTATATATATACAAACCACACACCATATGAAAGAACTAAATAACAAATTAGCTCAAGTCCAGACGAAGCTAAAAGCTAAAAAATCTAGCTACAACTCGTTTGGCAAATATTATTTTCGCAAAAGCGAAGATATACTAGAAGCGATAAAACCGTTTCTCCTCGAGCTCGATGTAACAGTGACTATTCAAGAGAGGATAGTAGAATTACAACCTGTACCAATGCTCGAAACCACAGCAATTTTCACGGATGGAGAAGATCTAATCTCCGCAACAGCTATTGTAGGTGTCGACCTGAATCAAAAAGGTATGCAGACATCTCAACAGTTTGGTGCCGCAAGTACTTACGGAAAAAAGTACGCGTTAGGTAATCTATTACTCATAGATGATACAGAAGACGCAGACGCATCTAATAAACACGGGAAAGGGCCCGCAACAGTAGCAGCGGCTAAGCCTAAGCCAAAAATTACTGCAGATCAATTTGAAAAGGCAAAAGAATATTTACAAAATGGAGGTAAACTCGCGGCAATTAAAACAAAGTATGCTCTTACTAAAGCGCAAGAAGACGGATTAGAAGGTCATGAATAAACAAGAGATAATAGAACGACTAAGAGTTGATGAGGATTACTACGGTGATTTCGGTAACCAGTTCTTAAGTAACTCACATATAAGTAAGCTACTTAAAAACCCAATGGCGTTATTTGATAAAACACCTGACAACCCTAACTTTAAAGTCGGTGGCTATTTCCACACAGCAATATTAGAACCTGATAAACTTAAATCATTTAAAATCATAGAAGCAACCACTCGCAACACTAAAAAGTATAAAGAAATATCTGGTGGAGAGGTTTGCTTATTACAGCACGAAGTTGATATGATCGAAAAAATGGTAGATAAGATGATGGCTAATGATATATGCAGAGACCTTATCCAACCAGTGTTAGGTAATGTCCAATATGAAGAACCAGGTCTTGTCAGGTTATATGACAATATGTGGAAAGGTAAGGCTGACATAATTAATCACGATGAAAAACTCGTTATTGATTTAAAGACTACAGGCGATATAGAAAAGTTTCGCTGGTCTGCGTCAAAGTTTAACTATGACAGCCAAGCCTATATTTACAGACATCTGTTTGGTTACGATATGCTATTTATAGCTATCGATAAAAACACCCATCAGATCGGTTTGTTTGACTGTTCACCTAACTTCTATAAGTCAGGTAAGGAAAAAGTACAAAAAGCTAGTGAGCTTTATGACTTGTTCTACAAGGATGAGAATTTTGATCACAAGCAACATTTAACAACAACAACCCTATAAACCTAAAACCATGGGAAGACAAAGAAAAAAGACCTGCGATGTAACAGGCATAACTACAAGTACTAATAACTTTTATTCAAAGCAATCGCATTTAAAAGTAGTAGATAATCTAAGGCGAGTCTCTGGCGCCACTAAAGACCAGATAAGGAATATGTTTAACAAATTAGCTACAATTAAGTAATGGCAAGTATTATAAAAGCAAGTATCAACCTAAGCAACGTGCCCAAGGATAAAATCATAACTGGTAAGAAGGGTAAGTATCTACCTATCACGATCACTGTAAACGACGATCTAGATCAGTTTGGTAACCAGGGTCCTATTTGTGTTGATCAAAGTAAAGAAGAACGAGATGCTAAGGAAGCTAAGACTTACTTAGGTAACGTTAAAGTTGTATGGACGAACGGCGAAAATGTTGATGCTGCGCCTCGCGACGGGGCTGGAGCCCCAACACCGCCTAAGCAGGCACCAGTTGCTGACGCTGAAGTAGACTTGCCGTTCTAGATGAGTACTGAAGAGATCAATGGATTCTTGATTGATAAGTTCAATCAACATAGCCTAAAAGAGGGCGCAGCGCAGGGGATTTGTCCCCTGTGTTCGTCTTCTAGGCAACCTAAAAATCAAAAGGCGGGGTGTGCGTCTTATGATTGGGAACGTGGTCTTGGTACCTGTCACAACTGTGATACAAGCTTTCAACTGCATACTTACCAGCGTAAAGGTAGTAGCGAAAAGGTTTATGTACGACCTCCAGCTATAGACCGACCAGAGGACAACCCTTTGGACGTGGTTAAGATGAACAAAAAGGTTGTTCAATGGTTTGAAACAAGAGGTATATCTCCTCAGACTCTGTTAGACTTAAACGTCACAGAAGGTTCTGAGTGGATGCCTCAGACAGGTAAGAACGAGAATACCATTCAGTTTAATTACTATATAGGCGATCAGTTGATCAATGTTAAATATAGAGACGGTAGAAAGAACTTTAAGCTATATAAGGGAGCGGAAAAAGTCTTTTACAATATAAACTCTATTGTTGGTTACGATACCTGTATTATAACTGAAGGGGAAATGGACGTGCTTGCAATGCACGAAGCGGGAATAAAGAATGTTATCTCTGTACCTAACGGAGCTACATTAAATTCAAACAACCTCGATTACTTAGATAATTGCATAGACTATTTAGAAGACAAGACTAAGATTATCTTAGCCGTAGATACCGACGAAGCTGGCCAAGCTCTTAGACAAGAGTTTATCCGACGTCTCGGAGCTGAAGTCTGCTACTTAGTTGATTTCGAGGATTGTAAAGACGCAAATGAGTATTTATTAAAACATGGAAAAGAGCAACTGCGCGAGGTTATAAACCGCAGCTCTCAAGTTCCATTAGAAGGTGTTTCAACATTATACGATATAGAAGATGAACTTAAAGACTTTGTTAACAACGGATTCAAGCCAGGCTTTCAAGTTGGTCTGCCTAACTTTGATAAAATTTTTAGTACTTACACCGGTCAGTTTATTACTGTTACTGGTATTCCATCTTCTGGAAAATCGGATTTTGTGGACCAGATGGTGGTTGGGTATAATAACAACTATGGGTGGAAGACTGCATTCGCGTCACCAGAAAATCAGCCAACGTATCTCCACGCTCATAAGCTAATGCGTAAGACGTGGCAAGACATGCCACTTCCTGCTGATATTGGTGGAAACAAATGGAACAGCGTAGCTGATCATGTTAACGACAACTACTTCTTTATTGATATGGACAGATATACTCTTGAGTCTGTATTACGTAAAGGAGCTGAGCTTGTAAAACGTAAAGGTATTAAATGCCTTGTAATCGATCCCTTTAATAAGGTCCGAGACGTTGACTGCAAGACAGAGGATGTTAATCGTTACACGATGGAGTATTTAACAAAGATAGAGATCTTTGCTAAAAAGTATGATGTGTTAGTGTTTATCGTAGCTCACCCTACTAAAATGTACAAAGGCCAAGATGGAAAGATTGAAGAACCTACAATGTACAATATTAAAGGTGGTGGAGAGTGGTACGACGCTTCTTATCACGGCTTGTTGGTCCATAGGGATTATGAAGCCAAAACGGTTAAAGCGAAAGTCCTTAAAGTCAAATTCCAAAACCTAGGTGAAAACGGCGCTGAAGCTCATTTCAAATGGGAACCACGATCAGGTTGTTTTATACCCGAGGTTACTGAAAACGCTGAAAATGAACCTATGCCATGGGATTAGTATTCTTTCCAATTAAGAAGAAACCTAAGTATGGTAGATCGCCAGGTAAGTTATCTTACGAGCCAGAAAACATCAAGCACGTTGGTTGGTGTATGGACAACGGTATATCTATAGCAGTTTGCCCTGACTGGGGTAAAAGCAGTAACAGTTGGATGCTGGAGATCAAGATTAAAGGTAAAGTTTCAACTGATCCAGCTGATTACACCGACGAAGAGGCTTTAAGAAAGATGTACGAATATTATAAATACTATTATGACAAATACAATGAAGACAAGATTTTATAACGCAGATTCTGCTTTCAGTTATTTCTTAAATGAAATCAGATGTAACGGTGTAGAGTTTGGTGATACTAAAGCTTTGTTCAACGTGGGTTTTACTATAGAGCATCCTACTGATATGATGATACTGAATGGTGAACGCCAATGGAATAGAGAGTATGCTGATGCTGAATGGCAGTGGTATTTATCAGGCGACTGTAATATAAGCAAGCTAGGAGAAATATACGGTAAAATACCTCCTATATGGAAACGTATGGCAGATGAAGACGGTAACGTTAACTCTAACTATGGTTGGCAGTGGCAAAGAAATCATCAGTTAGACAATATTGTGGCTATGCTCGAATCAAATCCTGATACCCGACAAGCGGCTATTAGCATATATGATGCTAAAGAAATAGACGACGGATGCTATCAAAATGATACACCGTGCACTTATGCCGTTCAGTTTACAATACTAAACAATAAGCTAAATATGGCTGTAGTTATGAGATCAAACGATCTATGGTTTGGCTTCTGTAACGATCAGTACTGTTTTGCTAGCCTGCAGATGTTAGTTGCGTATGAACTCGGTATTGAATGTGGCGAGTATTACCATTACGCACATAATTTACACTTATATAATAACAAACTATGAAAAATATATTAACAATAGCATTTATGCTCGTATGTGCTACGATAAGCGCGCAAGACACTTTATGTGTTATGATAACTCTTGATGAAATTATTGATTTTGATTTTGAAACTAGCGAGGTTTTAGCTAGAAAACCGGCATCAGACGTTACCTCGCTTAGAGTTGACTCTGGCGAAGTAATGTGCCTTCATCTTTACGACGATAAAAGAAGGTTTAGAGATGTGACTGTGTTCTATGATGACGGCGATCACACCCATGATGTCTTTGAAAGCAAAGATGATGTGTACTTTTCTCCATTAGGGTTTGGCATGAGTATAGAGATAGGTAAGGCTAAAAAAAGAAAAAAGCAATGACTTATTGCATATACCATATACCAGGTAAAAAGATTGGTGTAACAAATAACTTAGAAGACAGAGTAACACGACAACAAGGATACGCAGAAGATGAATATGAAATATTAGATATGTCTGATGACATTAGTTACATCTCTCATAGGGAGATCGAACTACAAAAACAATTTGGTTACAGAGTAGATCAGAGACTTTATAAAGATTTAAAACCTAAAAACGAACAATTAAACCATATGAAAATAAACGTAACAGAACAAACAACAACTTTCCCTTGCCCAGTCAATAAGCTTAAAGGTAGGCTAATGGATGAATTAGGCATGAGCTGGGAGACAGAGCACGGTACATGCTGTGTTGATCCTGAATCAGTTCAATGGATCATGGATAATGTTAAACCCTCTATGTATAACAAAGATAGATGCTACGTGTATAACAAGGCGTTTGCTAGGTACTTTGATAACAACAGTTGCTGTAGAACAAATGTTGGCGCGCTAAAGATGAGCGGTCATGGATATATGCCAGATCGTTTTAATCTAATTAGAGACTGGGCTAACGAAAGAGGTTTGTATGATAAAGGCGATACAAAAACTCAATACCTAAAGCTCATGGAAGAGGCTGGGGAACTTGGTAGAGCTATACTGAAAAACGACCAAGATGAGTTTGTGGATGCTATCGGCGATATGGTTGTAGTGCTTACAAACCTAGCTAGACTAGGTGACACATCAATAGAGCACTGTATTGACGAAGCTTACAACGTTATTAGTAAGCGCACAGGTAAGATGGTTAACGGAACATTTGTAAAAGATACACTATGAGCGATAGAGAAATAATGAATGCAAAATGCGTTGGTGAAAGAAAGTTAGTTACATTCCGTGACCCAGTGGTTGAACGCGTGTGCGATAAGTTTATACAGAGGTCTGATCTAGGCTTTGAAAAGTATGGTAGAACGCTACACAGCGAACGCACCGGTAAGCATAAAGACTTAGCAGGTTATCTAAACGATATACAAGAAGAGCTTATGGATGCAATACTCTATATCCAAGCGGCACGTGAAGAACTAGATGAGCATGGGACGTAAAACAACTCAGAAAACAAAGAGTAGAAAACGAGGTCCAGTGAGGTCTAAGAAGGTGGTGTATGACGGCATCACCTTCGCCTCTGGCCTTGAGCGATATATGTGGCAAGCTATGAAAAAGTCTAAGATCAAAGCCACATACGAAAGCGAAAGCTTCATACTGCAAGAAGGTTTTATGTGTGATCTGTTATGTTACGAAAGACAAGGCAACGGCAAGGGTGACATGGTAAACCGAGGACAAAAGAAAATACTACCTATAAAATACACGCCTGATTTTTTTGGTGATGGTTTTATAATAGAGACAAAAGGTCGAGCTAACGAAAGTTTTCCTATGAGATGGAAAATGTTTAAAAAACTCATTAACTCTGAAAGACCTCATGTAACTTTATATAAACCCCAAAATCAAAAGGAATGTGATAAGGTGGTTGAATTAATATTAAATAAAAGAAAAAATGAAAGGATGGGAAATTAGCTTCGGGTGGTACCCTGGCATAATAGTAGGATTTAGATCTTACGAACAAGACGATAGAGTTAACCACGTGTTATACCTACCGTTTGTAGATATGTGTTTAACAATTTTAAGAGATAATCAATGAGTCAAATAAGTAGAGATATATTATCAGATATTACTGTGCATATGAAGTATGCTAAGTATATACCTGAACTTAACAGGAGGGAAACGTGGCACGAGCTTGTCACTAGGAATAAGGAGATGCATATTAAGAAATATCCCGACTTAGAAGGCGAAATAAATGAAGCATATGAATTTGTATATGATAAAAAGGTTTTACCATCAATGCGTTCACTCCAGTTCAGTGGCAAGCCTATTGAAATCTCTCCAAACCGTTTGTATAATTGCAGTTATCTACCCATTGATCACATTGACAGCTTTAGTGAGACTATGTTCTTACTGCTGTCAGGCTGTGGGGTGGGTTATTCTGTCCAGCAACACCACGTTGGAAGATTACCTCATGTCATTAGACCCTTTGACAAGAGACACAGACGATTTGTTATAGGTGACAGCATAGAAGGTTGGGCTGATGCGGTCAAAGTTTTAATTGAATCTTACCTTGGTGGTAGACGATGTTCCAGTTTAAAGTTTGATTACTCAGATATAAGACCTAAGGGAGCTAGATTAGTAACATCAGGTGGTAAAGCACCTGGACCACAACCATTAAAAGAATGTTTAGTAAAAGTAAAAGGTATATTAGATGCTAAAGAAGATGGATCGCAGCTCACGTCTCTGGAAGTACACGACATTATTTGTCATATCGCTGATGCCGTTCTCGCTGGTGGTATTAGGCGCGCTGCACTTATATCGTTATTTAGCGCTACGGATGAAGAGATGATCTCGTGTAAGTCTGGTAATTGGTGGGAGCTAAACCCTCAGCGTGGTAGAGCTAACAACTCTGCCGTGCTTATGAGGCATAAAGTAACTAAAGAGTTTTTTATGGATTTGTGGAAACGCGTAGAAGCGTCAGGTGCTGGTGAACCAGGTATATACCTTAATAATGATAAAGACTGGGGCACTAACCCTTGTTGTGAGATAGCTCTTAGAGCTTATCAGTTCTGTAACCTATGTGAGGTTAACGTTTCTGATATAGCTGATCAAGAAGATCTCAACATAAGGGTTGAAACAGCTGCTTTTATAGGTACGTTACAAGCTGGATATACTGACTTCCACTATCTACGTGAGATATGGAAAGACACAACTGAAAAAGATGCTTTAATTGGCGTGTCAATGACGGGTATAGGTTCTAACAAAGTTATGAACTTAGATATGGTTCAAGCTGCTAATATTGTTAAACGTGAAAACCTTAGGGTTTCTAAGCTCATAGGTATTAACAAAGCTGCACGTACAACATGCGTTAAGCCTGCAGGGACGACATCTCTGGTACTAGGAACATCTTCGGGTATTCATGCTTGGCATAACAAATACTATGTCCGTAGATTGCGCGTAGGGAAGAACGAGGCTATATACAGTTACTTATCTAAGAATCATCCTGAGCTTGTTGAAGATGAATTTTTCAGAGCTCATGATACAGCTGTAATAAGTGTTCCACAAGCTGCTCCTAGAGGTTGTATTGTAAGAACTGAGTCTGCGTTTGATTTACTTGAAAGAGTTAAAAAAGTTTCAACAGACTGGGTTGCGCCAGGCCATAGAACAGGGTCTAACACTCACAATGTTTCCGCTACTGTTAGTTTGAAAGAAAACGAATGGGACAAAGCTGGAGAGTGGATGTGGACAAACAGGCATTCGTATAATGGTTTGTCTGTTCTACCTTACAACGGTGGTACATATACTCAAGCTCCGTTTGAAGATATAACTAAGGCTAAGTTCGATGAAATGGTTAAGTCTCTAAACAATGTTGATTTATCAAACATTATAGAAACAGATGACAACACGGATCTTTCTGGTGAACTAGCTTGCTCAGGCGGATCGTGTGAGGTTACATAAACCGTAGCCACTTAAAACAAAGAAGGGGATAGCCATTGCGGTTATCCCCTTTTTTTATATAGTGTCGTGTTACTCTAGTATAACACTGTTAGTGTACCGTTAAACTCAAACACACTTGTGTTTACAGCGCTGTGAGCTGTTATTGTGTATACATAAACACCTGTAGCTACGTTAGCTTCCCATGCGTCTATATTTGATGCGCTTATCCAAACTAACCCACCCCACCTGTTATATACTCTCACTTCCCACTGATCCCAACAAGCTCCGTTAGCAATTACTTGCCATGTGTCATTCCAACCATCGTCGTTAGGTGTGACAACATTTGGAGCATATATGGAAGTTTCGTCACATGGGTTCGACGTACCGCATTCCTCTCCTGTTTCGCAGTCAATGTAAACAGTGCTAGTAACAAACTCTGTTATAGTGTCAGTAATATAAACGTAGTTATCTACTATAACATCAACGTACTCAGTTTCCACTAGTGTAATGGTATCAGTTATATACTCATGTACAGTATCTGGCGGTAATTGAACATATTCAACCAACGTGTCCACTTCAGCTATATACAGTGTGTCTGTGGTATACTCTATGATAGTATCATATGACACTATCGTGTCTGTTAAGTATAAGGTGTCTGTTGTTATCCACTCAACATCTACATACACTGTGTCGGTAATGTATTCAATAATATCTACGTACTCAATAACATCTACATACACCGTATCGCAAGAAGGTGGCGCGCAGGTAATAACCGAGTTACCACTTAGGTTTATATCAGGATAGTTTTGAGTTTGATTTGCGGTATTTGGATTTACTGCCCATCCTCCTATATCTGTTATAGCAGTCTGTGATAAGTTAATTTGCCATATAGCTAACTCCATACATAGAGTATCGTTAGCAAGCATTTCAGACCAGCAATCATTTGTTAAACTACCGTAATCATAGACATTAGCGCTCCAACTGTCCCCACTTTCTAGTACCTGATTTCCATAAAGAGTAGCTACTTTGAATGTCCAACCTGGATGGTTATTAGCCGTTACACAATCTAACCAATTGTAATCTAATCCTGGTGAGTGTAGTCCTAAAACTATATGACTAACAGTTGCGTTGTTGTTTACGTGTGGGTTGGAGCTATTATCGCAGGTGTTACCTTCATCTGTAAATTCATTACAGCCACAGTTTTCACTGTTAATCGCCTCAATAACAACATCCCCTGACGCAGCATCCCAGCTACTTATAACAACATCACACTGGCTGTGCATATTGTTATTTAACACAAAAATACTATATAAGATCCATAGTATACCAAGTAAATTTAATCGCATGCTCCGTAGTTTGATAAAAACACTTGTAGATCGCTAACGCCAACCACTCCGTCTTCATCAAAGTCTCCTTGACAAACAGGTTGAACGCAAGATGCGTAGTTAGGGTGTTCTGTTAGTAGTGGGTATACAAACCCATCTCCGTTTAAAGCAAAAGCTGTACCTATGTCTGCGCAGAATATTATAGTATATCCTCCTGCAGGTAAACCAAAAGTGTGATCTTCTCCATCACAATCTACATATTCAAAATTCGTCCACTTTGTAGCACCTACCGAGGTGAATACGTGTTGGTTACACTGGCTGAATAAACCAGTAAAAGTCATTGATAGTATTAGTGTTAATATGTACCTCATGTGATATCCTTAGATTCTATTAAAGTGTATGTAAAATTATTACTCCAGATAAGTCTAGCTTTTCTCATTATCTTCATAAATTTAGTCCAATCATCATTTGCAGCTATGACCTGGCAACCTGCTGACCACTTATTTATCTGTGTAGACTTTTTACCAGCATACTTAGTTGCCCTATGTATATTAATACCAAACAAACCTGTATCTGTTTTAACTAGATCATATTTACCATCTTTGTTGTTATCGCGGTAAACAGTCACTGGTTTCTGTTGCCCTAAAGCTTCGTACCTGTTCTGGTGTTTGCGCATCTTATGTGAGCCTCGGTATTGTCCGGGTTTTAATATAGCTACACCTTTTTTATTTAGCACGTTTTCAACCCAGTGAGTTCCTGGATCTGTAGTACAAGCAAACTCGTGATACTTCCACTCGTTGTTTTCTTTATAGGAAACAGTTATAACGTCATCAAACTTATTTGTAACCTTGTTTGCTGTTTCAGAATTTCTTACACCTATTATGTTTACGTTCCAGTCACTTTCCTCAAAGTACTTATAACCTTTAGCCTCAACAGTTGTTTTTATTTGTTCTCTTGTATACATTATTTTATAATTATAGATACTGGGAAGCCCCCACTTAAATCTAAAAACAAACCTAAAGAGCTGTTATCAAACCCAAGCTCATGATCTAGTAATAACGAAACCCCAGAAGGTATAGACACATCTTTTATAATATAAGACTTATTAGTGCCGTCGCCTAGATACAACCCAACGACAGCGGTGGTAGAAGCATGCTCGTTACATATGCTAATAGACTTTATAGCTCCTCTAGATTTATCAATTTCTATAAGAGCTTGGGCGTCTTGAGTTGCATCTTGATGGAATACACCATAACTTCTTTCTGTAATTGCCATGTTAATCTACTAAATTTATTTTTCCTATACTAGCTGTTGCTACGCTGTTAACTTTACCAATGTTTGCTGCAAGAACTCCATTAACATTATGACCAAACCCACTTACTGGGACAGTTATGTCTAAGTATGGTTTTTTGTTGCCAGCTTGCTCTATGAAATGCAAACCTACGTTGTTAGCCAAAGCTCCACCTCCAAAACCAGAGTCTACTGGGTCGGCTTTTAAATAGTCATATGTGTAATCAACCACGCACATAACTATGTAGTCGTTGTTATTTATAACGTTCTCAGCGGTGCTACCAAGAGGTATTGTGTTGTAGCTACTTGTGGACCAACTAGCGGGGTTAATAGCTGGCGCTGAGGAATACGCGTCAGCCCCTGTCATGGCATCCGTACCATTCCAGTTTACTATCGCGTCATAATTATCAGAGTCTAAATCATCTGTGCTGTCATGACCAAAGGCATCTGATCTCATTACGACTATACCGCCACCTGCGCCAGCACTTGAGTACCCACCAAGATTTAACGATACAGCGGAACAGTTTGTTACAGACGACACGTTAAAAGCAAAGAAAGATCTAGCAAACCTATAAGTTAAACCTCCACCCCTACCGCTAATTGATGCCGCTCGAACAGCGTATAGATTACTTGAAGAACTAGCAGAAACGCTTCCTGTTGTAGCGTGTCTGGCCGCGGTATAAGTGCTGCCGCTTGCTGATATTGTCCCGTCAGTAGAGTCTGCGTATATAAATGGCATTAAAACTGTTTCTTTGGTAGGTAATACACTTCGTTACTAAAGTATGTATTATCGACAGGTTCAACATCAATGGCCTGATAAGTTACACCTTCGGTGTAGAGAGTATCATCGGTATCTGTAAAATTATTCCACCAAGTTGCTTTGGCTCCTGATTTAGCTAAGCTTGGTAACTCTTTAGTAAACTCATGTACATTGACATCACCCCAGGTGTCGTAAAATATGCCATCATATGTTGATAAAGAATCTTTAATTTCATACCAATCACCTTCTACTATAATGACGTTTGGTTTATCTTCAGCCCAAGCTTTAGCTTTTTCTATAACTTGCGGGTGATTCTCAACTATAGTGTGAGAAGATATAGAGTTTGCTTGGATATACCCAGCGGATATACCCATGCCGAAACCGATCTCTAATATATCTCCACCACCCTCGCAAACGTAGTCAGCAGAGGCTTTCATTATCGAGTCTTCCCAGTCCATCATCACTTGACACTCCACCCCGACTTCGTCTATATAGTAGATTTTACTGGTGTTAAATGTTAAAGTCTTGTTTGTATAAGTCATTACGTTGTTACTTCTACAAACGTATTGTCTGGGTTGAAGAATATGCGCTTCCCGTCGTCATCAAGACAATAGCCAATTACTCTAGCTATTTCGTCGTTTCCTGTTGGATGGTTATCTACGGCTATACCATCAGAAGCAGTACCTAACCAAAGCACGTCCCCAGCATCGCCTGTTGAGTCGGTATATAAACAAACAGCACCACGTATACACATCCCCACGTCACTAGCCGTTCCGCCACCAAGCGCTATACCCAACATACCAGTAGAACTCGCGGCCGCGTTAGCGTTAGTAATAACCCAGTTAGTTCCATTGTAATAGTATATTACACCTGCGGCAACCGTCCCACCTCCAAAGTAAACGACTTCAGCGCCCATACCTATGTCACCAGCTGTGGCTCCACTAACCTCATGCTCTATGCTAGCAATGGCTTTTATAAGTGAGTAAAATTTTGACATTCTATTATATTAAATTAAATTGTTATTAAGTTGGATATTCTACAGTAGTGCTTCCAGCTGCGGCAGCTATCATAACTACTTGAACGTTATTAGTTGGTATTTTTCCAAACATTATTTTTATAGTAGCCGCGTCGTACCTCTCCACATCTGCGTGTATTTGATTGCTGATAGGGGTCCCAGAGTTCAACTCATAAAGTTGTGTTATTATCCCTCCACTACCTAAACCGTGTGTTATTTCTACGGTTTTAGTAGTTGCGTTAATTGACCCGACAGCTATAACGGCTGTAGATGATGGTAGTTGAGTGTCGTCGTCCCAAGGGACATTAACAACTAAATTATCGCCATTTGCAGCAGCCTGAACTTGATACGTTCTGTTAGAAGTGGTGGTAAGACTCTCCGCTACTGTAGATTGAGTAGTAGCGGGAACGTTTACATCAAACTCAAGCGTGTTTAGTGTTATTCCCGTACCCGCTGTGTATTGCGTGTTTGTGTAGTTAGCTGCGTTAATAACAACACTTGCGCCACTCTGGCTTTGACTCCAGTCATATAGCAAGTGAGTCGTAGCGGTACTAGTATCATCTACAGCTTGCGACCAACCCCATCGATTTTCGCTCTCATTCCAAATCCATTGTACGTTTGTATAGTTGCCTCTTTCAATTTCTATACCAGCGTTTTGTGATGCGTTTCCAGCCTCATCACTGTTTAACTCGATTATACTGTCGCCAATTGCAACAGTGTTTGAGTTAACCGTTGTTGTCGTTCCAGAAACTGTTAAATCACCAGCTATAGCAACCGCCCCTGCAAATGTAGCTTTTTTATCCTCATCTATGGTAAGAGCTACAGCAGTATCGTTTTGTTCATTTCCAGTCCCTGAATCTCCTTTAGCTACGTAGAATTCTATATTACCACCAGCTCCAGCACCCGTACCAGCCCCACCGATAAGTCTAAGTACTCCACCAGGGTCATTAACAGAAGCCCCACCATCCGTTTGATTACCTCCCCTTATTACTAACATGTCTCCGGTTTCACCGTTGGTATTATTAGAGACTGGTTGTATGACGCCATTGATATACATGTTACTAAACCCAAGCGCGCTCGTTCCAAGATCTAACCCATTAGTAACCGCAGGGTAAAGGGCGTTAGCATTGAGAACTAGCTCTTCAGCATTATCGATTGCGAAATTGATTTCATTGTCGTCATCAAAACTTATATAAGCATCACTAGAACCGTGCCCAATTTTCAAAGCCGCATTATATATGCTTGTTATAGTGGTTTGTTCGGGTGTGATATATACGTCATCATCACCAACGCTTATACCGTTGCCACCAATTACGTTCAATGTAGGGTCTACAGTAGATGTCCCAGTTTGAGTCATACCAGTACCGGCCGTAACACTTTCTACGGTTCCAGTATTGCCAGTGTAATCATCTGTGGATGCAAAAGCCATACTACCTAAAGTGTTGTACGAGATATCTGTTGTGCCATCGGTCCATCTCAAAAACTTCGTACCAACACCTGGGGAGCTTGCCTCTGATACTGTTTGTACTTGGAGAGCCCCGGAAGTGTGTACAACAGAGCCTAGGCCACCACCTAGATCTACGTCAACTTCTTCAGCGGCATCACCATCTTTAATTACTAAACCTGGATTTAAACTTGATGTGCCGCCGGCTTCAGCTGACTGTACATTAATAGTTAATTTACCTCCAGGCCCAGTTGTTGCAGATGTGTTTGCCTCAGCTAGTATCTCCGCGTACTGGACAATATTAGTGTTGTTAGCGGTTTCTCCTTCAAACGCAATTCTACCTAAATCCTCGCCGTCTTCAGGGGTTACGTCTTTTCTAAAAAGTATCTCAGGTTGATTACCAGCTGTGGTGTTAGTTGAGATCAACTCTATAGCAGGTTTGTCTGCAGCTGTACTGTTTTGTAAAGTAACTACGCCTGCGGTATAAGAGAAGTTAGTGTCATGTAATATACCGCTAG
>Ga0209630_10001907_pt1 | contig 21219 bp, 8 predicted proteins | sample COG_01_FD_184745 | JGI IMG/M metagenome (GOLD analysis project Ga0209630, IMG submission 184745) | Pelagic Microbial community sample from North Sea - COGITO 998_met_01 (SPAdes) (version 2) | ecosystem: Environmental > Aquatic > Marine > Neritic zone/Coastal water | place: Helgoland, sampling... | reverse complement strand
CTAAAATAAATAAAATAAATAAAATAAATAAAATAAATAAAATAAATAAAATAAATAAAATAAATAAAATAAATAAAATAAATTAAAGTATTACGTTTTTGCAGTGTATGTTTTACTAAACTCTTTTAAACAATTGTGTTTATTTGCTAATATATCTTGTACATTTTTATCTAATTCTATTATATATGTATTAAAAATAGCAAGTAAAATATTATTTAAATAATTTACAAAAAAATAGTATTTATTTTTAGTAGTTTTATTTAAGTTTAAGTGTTGATTTAGTACGTCACTTATATGTTTATTAGAAAGTTCATTAATAATAATATTAATTGAATTTAAATATTCTTGAATCTTATTATCTAAAACTATAGTTTGTGTACTATCATATTGTTCTTTTAAAAATAATTTTAACATTTTATATAAATTATAAACATTGTTTAATTTAAAAAATAATTCTATATCATTTTCTATATTTGTAATAACAATATTATTATTTTTATCTAAATTATACATATTTTCATTCATTAACAAATACTTAATTATTTCAGATGTATTATTATCTATTTCCATATTAAATATAGAACCATATTTACAATTTAGTTCATCATTTAAATATTTATAAAAATTTTCTAAAAGTATATCATCATAACTATTTAAGTATTTTTTACCATAGTTTTTAATATCAAAAATAATTAATTTAAATACATATAACTTAATATTATTTATTTTATTATATAAATTTAATAATTTAAATATTTTTTTACATACTAATATTTTGCTTATATTTTCACTAGTATCACCTTGTTTAAAATTTACAATAAAATTAATTACTTTATTAGATATCCAACTCCACCATTTATCTAATTTATGATTTAATAGATTTAATGTTTTTTCATCATGTGCTAGTTTTGCTTTTGAAATGTTTGATTGTATTAAAAGTAAATCTTCTAAATTAATATCGAATTGTTTTAAGAATTTATTAATATTACATTCTAATTTATATTTTTCTTTATTATATTTCTCTAATAATCTCGCTAATGAACTAATTGTTATATCATCATATTTTAATTTTACAAATAATCCTTCATCTAACAATTCCATTTTTTCCATTATTGTTTTTTCATTTTCATTTTCCTGTAACAATCTTGAAATATGTAGATAATTATATATATCATCAATATAATCTAAATCTTCATTATATTCATATTCTAAATGTGTATAAAGCTTATCTAAATTTAACATATATTATAATATAACATAATAATATTTTATCTATTTATATCTTTATTAAATAAATAAGTTTTTACAAATAAGTTTTTATAAATATTATTTAAATAATTCTAACCATTTTTCTTTTATATTGTCTATATGTAATGTTTTAGCATATAAATAACCTTTCTTAATATAATTTTTCTTAAGTTCTTTATTTTCCATTAAATTCATGACATCATTACAAGTTTTTTGTACATAGTTAATATCATTAATAGAATAATTTATTTGTAAACCACGATCATCAATAGTAGTATTTAAACTACCAATATTATTATAAATACATACACAATTATATAATTGAGCTTCTGCTGCACAGTTACAAAATGTTTCACAAAAATTTGTAGGATAAAAAAAGTATTCCGCTTGTAAATATTGATTGACTAAAAATTCAGGTGATTCCTTACCAAAAGTTTGAACATTATTTAAAAGTTTAATTTTTGTATTTATATTATCAGTAAATTCATGATTACGAAATACAACCAAAGAAATATCAGGAATTTTTTCTTGTATATATATTAAACAGTCTAGTAATATATCAAAACCACGTGATATATCACTAGTATAAATAAATCTATTTTTAATTATTTCTATAGATGGATTATAATGATTTGTATCTATAATATTAGGCATAATAGCATATTTATTTAGTGGTACTCCTATATAATCTAAATTATTTTTTAAATGATAATCAGATAAAACTATTAATTTATCATAACAATTTCTTAAATTATATAATAATTTATCACCAGTATCATGTAGTATTAATCCTTGAAATGCAGGTTGAACAGTTACATCATGTAACCATATAAATGTTTTCTTGGCAATATTTTTATTATATATAAAATAATTTATATATCTAACAACAATCATAATATCAATATTGTTGTATAAACACACCTTATTTCTATTTAAATATTGTACATTATTATATTTTATTTCTTCTTCTTCCATTAAACTAGATACAAAAATTATAACATCATATATATTTGCTAAAGATTCTGCCAATTTTATTGTTGTAATTTCACTACCATATACTTTTCTTGTTTTATAATTTAATCCATTAAAACATGGAGCATAACCCATATAAAAACATAATGTATCTTTCATATATAATCATTATACTACATTTTTATATTTTAAATTTTACATATAAAGTTATTTTCAATATAAATATATAAAATAATGAATAATGATAATGAATTTGATAAATGTGTAGAATATATTAAAAATAGTAAAAAAATGAATATAGATAATGATACAAAATTGTATTTTTATGCACATTATAAACAATCATTACATGGTGATTGTAATATTAAAAGACCTGTTGGTTTATTTAATTTATCTGAAAAGTTAAAATATGATGCTTGGAATAATTTAAAAGGATTATCTAAAACACAAGCAAAAAAAAATTATATAGATAAATTTAATGAAGTAGTTAAAAACTAAATATTATTATTAAATAAATCAATCCATTTATCTTTTAAATTATTTATATTTAGTGACTTCGCCCAATTATGACCTCTATACAAAAAGTCTATTTTTTTTTCTGTATTATTCATAAGTTCTATTACATCTTTACATGTTTTTTCTATATAATCTTTTGAATCTAATTTATAATTAATTTGAAGACCTCTATTATTTATAGTAGTACTTAATCCACCTATATTATTATATATACATACACAATAATATAATTGAGCCTCTGCCGCACAATTACAAAAAGTCTCATAGAAATTTGTAGGATAAAAGAAATATTCTGATTGTAAATACTCAAATGCTACTTTATTTTGTGATTCCTTTCCAAAAGATTGTACATTATTTAATAATTTTATTTTTTTTTTAATGTTATCAGTAAAAGTATGATTACGAAATACTACTAATGATATATCCGGTACAAATTGTTGAATATATATTAAACAATCTAGTAATATATCAAGACCACGTGATATATCACTAGTATAAATAAATCTATTTTTTATTATTGGTATATTAGGTTTATAATAGGATAAATCTAATGGATTATACATTAAATACATATTTAAATTTGTTGTATCAATTGTATTTTTAATATTATTAATATGCCAGTCTGATAAACATACTAATCCGTCAATATTTGATTTTAAATTACTTATTAAATTACTTGCAGTATTTTCAATAAGTATTCCACAATATGCAGGATTAATAATCATATCACATATCCATATATATGTTTTAGTGGCAATACTTTTAAAATAAATAAAATAATTTATATATCTTACTACTATCATTATATCAATTTTTTTAAAATTATTTAATTTATATATATTTAAATAAGTAACATTATTATAAACTAATTCATCTTTTTCATCCATATTTACAAATATATATACATTATAAATATTAGATAGTGCTTCTGCTAATTTTAAAGCATTTATTTCACTACCATAAACATTTTTAGAATTATAATTCTGTCCATTAAAAGATTCGGAGTAACCCATATAAAATGCTAAAATAGGTTTCATAATAATATATAAAAAAAAAACTTTAAATATACATTAATAAACAAACTTTTTTCTAAAAAGTTTAAAAGTTTATTTTTGATAAAACTTTTTTCTAAAAAGTTTAAAAGTTTATTTTTGATAAAACTTTTTTCTAAAAAGTTTAAAAGTTTAAAAGTTTAAAAGTTTATTTTTGATAAAACTTTTTTCTAAAAAGTTTAAAAAGTTTGTTTATTTATTCATAAATAAAACTATTATTCATTAACATCCAATATGAATCATCAATACTATTTGAAGCAGTATCATTATCAACATAAATTAATGATAGACCCATACCACCTCTATTAAGTAATAAATCTACTGTTACATATTCATTTTCATTGGCATCACAGAAACTATTAATTCTTATTGCAATATTTGTTACCAGTCCTTTAGATAGTCTATCATTAATATCAAAAGTGCTTTCAAATATAGGGTGAACAATTATTTTTACTATTTGTCCATTATATGCAGCTTCCGGTAAATTTAATCTTATAAATATATTTCTATTATTATTAATTAAATCAGTTAGTGCTGGACTGTTATCTATATAAATAATATTAACTGTTTTAGGATTAATTATATACTCATTTGTTGAATTTACATATTCTGATATATTTGTATCAGTAATAGTTGCAGTATCAATTATTTGTGGTGTATAAGATACAATGTCTTTTATACCTACACGCGTTACAAAATTAACATTATTATTTTTATTTATATTTGCATCGGCAGTTATATTTAAATTACCTGCCGTTGTAATATTTATATTTGGTTTACTACTATGAATACTTGTTAAATTATAAGTACCTCCAATATATTTAGAACTATTATTATTTGTTAAATGTGATGAGTCAGCTTTAAAAGTTTCAAAAGTATTTTTATCAATATATTTAGAATACATATTGTTTATTAAAGATGTATTACTTCCTTGAATAACATCAAAATTATCCTTAAATGTTTCTGTTGTTGATTGTGTTATATTAACATCATATACTCCATTTATTAATTTAGTCTTATTTTGAGTTATAAATGTAGTATTGTTAGCTTTAAATGTTTCATCTGTATCATTTTTAATATTTAATTTATATGTTTCTTTAATTTCATTATAAACACTACCATTATTAATATAATTTGTTAGTGTTGAATTATCTACACCCTTTTTAATAAATTTAGAAGATAAATATGTTTCATTTAAATCATCATATACTGTATTATTTAAATTATATAATATTGTTTGTGTGTCATTTTGACTAATACTTATAGCTTTATTACTTTTAAATGTTGTATTTACATTATTATATACTGTTTCAATAAAATTATTGTTTATTATACTATTTTTATTATTAAATATTTTTCTAGTAGTAGATTTATTATTTGTAATAATAGTATCACCTACTACAGTTCTATTTAAATTAACACTAATACTTTTATCATAATCAATGTAAATATTTTTAGTATAATTGTTATTTATTTTTGTTGTAACAGAACTATTATGTGATACAAGATTTGTTATACTATCATCTTCAATACCAGTATCATGAATAATAGTTAATGTTTTATCATATGTTTCTTGTAAATTACCGATAACATGTTTGGTACTTGCATTATTGTATATATGTTTATCAGAATCATTAACAAGTGTATATACAGAACTATTTTCAGTTTTTGCTAAGTCACCTGTAATTTGTGTATCATTATTTTGATGTACTGATTTATCAAAGTCATTATTAATAGTAATATTTCTATAACCATTTATGGTTGTGTGTAAGTCATTATTTATGGTAACTGATTTATTTTCTTTTGTAAAATGTGTATGATTATTTTGTGTATTTAAATAGTTATCTGTTTTAATATATTCTGTTACATTACTATAAAATGTTTCAGTTAGATTTCCATCTAAATTTAGATTATAAGTAGTTCTAAATGTACTTGTACTAATACCAACAGTAAAATGATTATAATCACTATTATTATTTAGTTGATAATTATTTAATATATTAAATTTCTTATTATGTCTATAATTATCAGATATATTATTACTAATATACTTATCATATGTATTACCATATGTTTCTAATGAGTTATTATCTATATTAGTATGTAAATATTTATTATTTGTGACTGTATTATCTTTTTTGATTGTATTTTTTGAATTATTTTTAACAGTAATAAAATGACTTGTTCCTATATTTTTATCATATTTTTGCTCCATAATAGAATCTAAAATATGAAATGTTTCAAAATTATTATCATAGACTGAAATAATATAAGACTTATTATAAGTATTTGTTAATGTTTCTCCAATAATATTTGTTACATTTTTCTTAAATGTGTTTAGTGTATTATTTGTTACATTTATATTATATGAACCACTAATTATGGAATTTAAATTTTCAGAAATAGTGACATTATAATTAATTTTAAATGTTTCAGTTACATCTTGATTTATTCTTCTATTTAGTGTATTATTTATATTAGTTAAACTATTACCAAATACTTTTAATGTTTCACTTCCATTTGTATCTATAGTAACATCTGAATCATATGTTTCTTTGCAATCATTATTAACAGTAGAATCCACATTTTGATATATTTTTTTAGTATGTGAACCATTTAGTGTTTCTGTTAAATTATTATGTATAATTTTATTTGTATTATGATATGTTTCATTACTATTTAATGTAATATCTAACTTATTTGTACCATTTACATCAAGTTTATTATTATTATGTACATCTAAATTTTTATTTTTATAAAGTATATTATGTGAATCACTATATAAATTTTCAATACTATTTCCTATAAAATTAGAATGGTCTGAATTTAATTTAGTAATACTATTTTGTAATATATTTACATTATTATCATGTTTTACTGTTATATTTTTTAAATCATTATAAGTTTTATTATAGTTTTTATTAATAGTCTTATTATAATTATTTTTAATTAATTTAGTAAAATTATTAGAAATGTTTATATTATAATTATTATTATATGTCTCAGTAGATATATTTTCAATAGTTTTATTATATGTTCCATTAACGGTTTCTATAAAGTTATTAAGTATATGTATATGTCTATTATTAACTGCACTTATATTATAATCATTAGAACTAGTTATATTAATATCTTGATTATTATTTGCATTACATAAAATATCCTTATTGGATGTAAATTTTAGTGTATTTTGTGAGGCATTAATATTAGTACCTATATTTAATGTAAATGAATTTTCTACATCTTCTTCAGGTGTATCTACTATACCCACGAAGATGTTTTTAGATATATACAAATCACCATGTGTATTAATATTAGGTTCATGTGAAATAATTTTATTAGCTACAAAATTTGCATGTTTATCAATATGTAAGTTACTATATGTACTATTCATATCTGAATTTGAATACTCTTCTGCATCTTGTGAATCAATATCAATATCATTTAGTAATGCATATGTATTTAAACTATTTCTTACTAATCCAGTAAATTTAGGTTGACTATTTATATATGTTCTTGTTAATATACCACTATATGTACTATCGTCTTCTTGAAGCATACCTAATGCAATAAGAGGATCATTTATTTCATAATCTTCTGTTTTAAGTACCGTATCTTGACCAATAACATCCATAGTATTATTAATTAGTATATCTCCTAAAATAGTACAATCTTTCTTAAAATATGTACCACCATGTACAACTAATGATTTTTTGTCAGATGGTGTTGGATGTCCACTATTTGTAATATCATTAACAACTAAAACATAACCTTGTGAATTCAGATTAATATTTTGAGCACATGATAAATTAAAATCGGATGAGTCATTAAATGTTGTATCATCTGTTACGTCTAATTGCATAGAACCATAAATTGTTTCATTTAAATTGTTATCTACAAAACCAGTTACACTTGATAAATAAGTTTGTTCATCATTATTATTTAGATTTAATCTAGAATCACCTGATACAATTGTGTTTACATCTTGTGAAATCATATCAGTTTTATCACTTTTATAATCTATATTAGTTTCTTGGTGTGTTAATACATTTTTGTATCCATTTACATTTGTACTTTTATTATTAGTAATATCTAATACTTTATTAAGTTTGGTACTAATATTTTTATTACCTTTAATAATTACATCAACATTATTTGTAACATTAATATTTTTATTAAGACCAATAACATTAGTAAAATCTTTTACTGTATTAATATTTTTATCGGAATTATTAATTACTGTTAATGATTTATCAACCTGTAAATTTAAATTATTTCCTAATGTTTCGTTAACATTATTATTAACTGTTTTAGTATTATCACTAGATTTAACTGTATAATCATTATTATATGTTTCATTTGTATTATTTAATATAAAAGTACTATTTGTCCCATTTATAGTCTTATCTACATTTCCTGTAATATTTTCTGTTAAATTACCACTTATATAATAACTATTATTAGAATCATAAGAAATACTATAATCTTGTTCTAATATTTTTGAATTTGTTCCAAAAATACTTTCTTCTAAGTTACCCGCAATAGTTTTTGTAAATGATTTAGATAAGGTTTGTATATCATCCTGATAAACATTTATATTATGTTGATTTTTAATAGTATTGTTAAAATTACTACTTATATCAACAGTAACATCTGATTTATAAGTTTCATTAACATTTCCGGTAATAACTAAATCATGTGTTTTAGCTATATGATTACTAACAGAATTATATACTTTTTTATTATATGAACCGGGTGGAATATCTGTAACTACATTTATAATAGAAAATTTAGGTGCATCTAAAATTGGATATATTATTGGAGTATAATCTAAAACATTATTGTTATTATATAAAAAGTGTGTAGGATTTCCATCATTAAATGCCTTAATAGTATAAACTGCATTTTCATGTAATTCATTAATTTCTTCAATAGATTCTAATACCCAATTTAATGATCTATCATTAAATAAATATTCTTGTGTTACCGTATTAAATATTTTAAATGTACCCACATCGGTACCTGAACCTGGAATAGTAATTGTATTATTATAAATTAATAAAAATGGATTATTAGGATTTTCTGTTGAATTGCCATTAGCACCAATAATATGTTTATTATTACTATCTAATGTTGAACTTATATATGAATCAGTATTTCCGTGTGAATAAATATATTTAAAGTCTTTTGTTAAATAATGAGCACGAGTTTCATCATTATATGTTAATAATTGTGATGTAATATTTGTAAAGTGTTTATAGTAATAGTAAAATGTAAAATGTTGTAATGTATTTTGATTATCTTTTGTAGATGTTAAAAGTATTTCAGTATTATTAGAATGAAACTGAATATAATGATCTCCAGTACTATTTGTATTATAAATATAATATAAATCAACATTATATGAAGCATCATCTGGATTAACTGCTTCAATAGTCCAAATACATGAATCATCAGGTGTTGATTTAATATTCAAACCACTATTATTTCCATTACATAAATATCCTACTAAACTTGCATCTTTTTGATTATCTAATACATCTTCTTGTTTACTATAAATATAATATTTAGATTTAGTAACAATGTCATGTGGTCCAATAACTTGTGTACCTTCAATATATATAAATATAAATCTACTATTTTCATTAGAACCGGTAGTACCCACATGAGATATATCACTATTTAAATTTTGCTGAATATCATGACTAGTATGTTGTTGTATAACAAACTGATTTAAATCTAATGTAATTAAGGATATATTCGTTGTTTGAGTTCCAATATTAAACATTTTAACATAATGTGTTGTTAAATTATATTCTAGTTGATGTTTTCTTGGTCCCATAATAAATTTATGCTCATAAACATAATTTTGATTAGGGTCATAATTATTTTTTAATATTATAGCAAAACTGTTTTCATCATTTGGTCCAAGTACATAATACTCATTATTTGTATCAATACTGCTAGCACTAATATTAGAATTATATGAATTTATAATAGCATAAGCACCACTTGTAGTAGCACTTGGTCTAAATATAAACCAATCATTAATTTGTGCTCTATATTGACCTGCAATAACACTTTCACCTACATCATTATATCCCGGAAATACATATTGTGTTGGATTAAAATTGATAGTATTATCGTAATTTGTTTTATATACAATTTTAATATAATTTGTTAAAAATACATTTGGAACTTCAAATGATACTGTATTTGGTCCAGATAATGGATGTCCAAATAACCATAAATAATTAAATTTATTTTTTTTATATATTTCAACTGAATCCTCATTTATGAATTTATCATTTTCATTATATACAACTAAATTACTGATTCTATTACTATTATAACTTACATCTTGTTCAAAATAAGAATTAAAAATCTTATTACTATCTGCAGAACCAGTACCAACTATTTTTACATCTTGATTTATTGTTACATTTTGATTTTTAATTACTGTTATATCTTTATTAGATGTTACATTATAATAATAAGAATTATTTTGATTAAATGTATTATTTTTATATATACTTTTAGTATTATTTACATATGTAAATTTAGTAACACTATTATTATATGTTTCATTTACATTACCATTTACATTATTATTTTTATTAATAGTAATTTTTGTATTTAAAAACCCTGAATTATTAATATTTAAATCATTATTGTATGTTTTTGTATTATTATTATTAATATATAAATCATTAACACCATATATATCTAAATTATGATATAATTTAATAGATTTGGAAAAGTTATGCAAATATGTTTCTGTTGTATTTCCTTTTATATTTAAATTATAATTTGTGTTTATTAATGTATTAAAATTATTTTGTATGGATGATATATTATTATAATTAATACTACGTGTATAATTTTTATTATATGTTTCAAAATTAAAATTATTTAATTCATAATCATGATTTCCAACTATTGATTCACTAGTATTATTTCCAACATTTGTATTTAAATTAATATTATACGTCTCATTTGAATCACCTATTACATTAAAATATTTAGTTTTATTTACATTATATAAATAATTACCATCAGTTTTAGTATTAAAAGATGATTTATAAAATTCATTTGAATCACCATCAACAACAAAACTATTACTAGAATGAATTGTTTCTATTAAAGTATTTTCAACTAAATTTGTAAAATTTTCGATTATAGTAACATCATTATTTGAATTCATTTTTACATCACTATTATCTGCAGTTGTAAGTTTATATGTTTCAGATACATCTAATACATTATTAGTTAATATTGAAGTTTTATTATTAACAGTTTCTATTAAATTAGTTTGTATTTCTTTAAAATATCCTCCATTATTTGTTTTAAAGTCAAATGATTTATCATTTTTATCAGAATTAGTTATATTTATATGTAAATAATTGTCAGTATGACTAGTATCATTACATAAATCAACACCAGATGTTACACCATCCGGTACAACATTTAGATTACCATTTATTTCTAGTGTAGATGTAGGACGTGTTGTAGCAATTCCTATTAAAGTCAAATCATCACTTAACATTGTTAGTCTTTTATGACCATTTGTACTAAACTCTAATTCATCTTCCCGTTCTGGTGATATTTCAGGGTCAATAAACGTATCTTTATCTCTATCTTGAACTTTACCAAGTGCTACCCATTCTTGTTCTAAATAACCTTCAACTACTTTAAGTTCTTCATTAAAACGGACCATTGCATCTACACCAGTACTTGTTCCTAAACCTATAGTTTTAGGTAGTTTCAATGCATCATTATAATTAGTTAAATTAGTCATATCAAGACCTAATCTAGGAACAGTAGTACCTACACCAACTGCCTTTGGTTGTATATATTGTGGATCGTTAACAATATATAGCATACCGTCTTTAACATTCATATTGCCTGCTACATTTAGATTTTTAGTTAGCCCAAAGCCCGAGTTAGTAATAAATGAACCGTATTTATATACATTGTCAAGAACATTAATAGTTACAGTTCTAATAAATTGCGATTTTACTTTACTAACTAAATAAAATACTCCTCGTTCATATGGAACAAATTTTATTTTTGTTCTTGTATCTGAATCAGTTATATTGTATTGATTACCGTAAAAATATGATACACCATTTGTATATGGTTCTCTAATTATATTATAATTAGTTCTATTATACTTTATTTTTTTTTTAGATAAAATAATTAAATCATTAGGTAAATAATTACTTGAAGCGGATTGGTCAAATATATAAGTATTTCCAATATATAAGTTTAAAGTAAAGATTTCTTCCGTTACACTATTATTGGTAATACTTAGTCTATTATTCTGAACCTTATTAAATGTATAAATTATTTCATCATTTACAATATTATTATTATGATTAATATCATCAGTACCATCAATACTTAAGTTATGATTAATAACAGTATTACCTGTTATATCTAAATGATTGTTAACTGCTATCTGATTATTATTATAATAAGCCGACATATTGTTGATATTAATTAATGAAGTATTTAGTGCTACACCTCTTCTACCCATATAACTATTAATAGAAAAATAAAAAATAAAACCTAGAAATAAAATTAAATAAAAAAAAAATATATTAAAATATTTATTAAAATATTTATTAAAATATTTAAATTAAATAAAATTAAATAAAATCGAAATTATTGTCTAGTAACATCCAGTACCCATCATTTAAATCACTATTATCAATATATAATAAATTTAATGTTTGACCACCTTTATTTAATATTAATCTTGCATTAACATTTGTATTACCATCAGCATCACAGAATGAATAAACTAAAATATCAACATTATTACCATTCCACATAGGATGTAACGCTATTTTTTTTATTTGACCATTGTAAAGTCCATTATTTAATGTAAAATAATTACTTACTCCTTCACCAGGACTTCTCGATATTATTGTTAATACTTTATGTTCAATTACCTGTCTATTAGTACTATTATTATTTTCATTAATATCTATTATTATTTCAGGAGTATAATATACTAAATCATTAAATCGTGCATTAGTATTAATTAATATTTCTTGATTAATATCATTACCTGCTGTAAATAAAATACCACCACTACTATTAATATTTAATGAATATTCCGAATCATCTTTAATTTGTAAATCATATCTTCCTGTAATAGTTTCAGTTAGATTTCCAGATATAACAATAGAACGATTACCTTTATATATTTCTGTATTTTTATTTTCTATGGTTAATTCACGTGTTCCTGTTATAGTTTCAGTTAGGTCTCCATGTATTATAATATCTCTATCAGAGTTATAAACTTCATTATTAGCACCATTTACAGTTAAAGTATTTGTTCCAGTTATTAGGAATGTATTATCGCCACTTATAGTAACTGTTTTATTACTTTCAAATGTTTCAATATTATTTCCTGACACAAGTAGTGTACGTGTATTATTTAAAATAGTTGTAACAGCACCCGAAATAGTTTCTACAAGATTACCGCTAATTAAGGTAGTTCTATTTTTCAAAAATGTTTCAAATACATTATTACTAACAGTAATATTTTTGTTACCACTTATAGTAATATTTAGATTTTTATTAATAGTTATATCACTATTTTTTTTAAATGTATGTGTAACATCTTGTGTTACATCTAATATACTAGTTCCTGATATTGTTTCTGTATAATTTCCACTAATAGTAATGCTTCTATTAGATTTATATACTTCAGTATTTAAATTATCTACAGTTAACTCATATGTACCTCCAATAAATGAATCATAATTACTTGTAACAGTTTCAGTTAGATTTCCTGATATTTCTAAAATTCTTGAATTAGATAATATTTCTGTTGTTGCACCTATTATATTTAATGTTTTTGTACCTGAAATAGTTTCAACCATATCTCCACTAACAATAATATCACGTGATGATTTATAAACTTCATTATTTGTTCCTGAAACAACTAAATCTCGTGAACCAGTAATAATTTCAGTTACATCACCTGTTATTTTAATTGTTACATTTGAATAATAAGTTTCTGTATTATTTCCTTCTATTGTAGTAGTTTTATTTTGTTTTACTAAATGGTCTAAATTACCAGTAATAACTTCTGTACTTGAACCTTCAATTAATAATATATTATTACCAATAACAGTAGAATCAACAAAACCTGTAATATTCGTAGTTCTTGAACCAGTAATTGTATCAGTAAAATTACCGCTAATAATTACTGTTCTATTACCCTTATATAATTCAGTATTATGACCACTGACTAATAATGAACGTGTTCCGGTAATAGTTTCTAGTAAATTACCACTAATTATTAAAGTTCTTGATTTACAATAAGTTTCATTAGTTTCACCACTGATTAATAAATCTCTTGTACCATTTATAGTTTCATTATTATTACCAGAAATTACTAATGTTCTAATTCCATTTATAGTTTCCTCATGATTTCCGTTAATAGTGCTAATTAAATTATCATTTATGACTGTTGTTAAGTTATTATTAATAGTTTCAGTTAAATCTCCATCAACATTAAAAACTCTATCTTGTTTATATATTTGAGTAACATTGTCATGAACGGTTAAAAATTTCTTTCCTGTAATAGTTTCAATTAAGTTACCACTAACAATATTTGTTAAATCTGAATTAAATGTTTGATATACACTATTTGTTACATTTAAGTTATTATTACCAGATATAATATAAGAACAATTATTAGATATAGTAATTGAACGTGATTTTTTATACACTTCTGTATTATTTTTATCAACTGTTATATCACGTGTTCCACTTATAATAACAATATTATTATTTGTTATAACTTCTGTTAAATTTGCATTTATTTGTATTGTTTTATCACTATTATAAGTTTCATTTGTTACACCTGTTACTGTTAAAAATCGTGTACCAGTAATTGTTTCATCAACATTTCCTGTAATAGTTTCATTTAGATCACCGTGAATAGTTTTAAATACATCATTTCTATAGGTCATAGTAGTATCTCCTGTAACAATAAATGTATTTGTTCCTGTTATATTAATTGCTCTATTATAATATATAGTTTCATTAAAGTTTCCACTTACTGTAATAGTTCTATCATTTTTGTATGTTTCAGTATTATGACCAGTAACTGTTAAAGTACGTGTGCCTGTAATAGTTTCAAGATTATTTCCACTTACAACTAATGTTCTAGTTAATTCAATAGTTTCATTATTATTTTGACTAACAATTATTGTTCTTGAACCACTAACAGTTAAATGATTATATCCAGTAACTAGTTCAGTAAAATTACCACTAATTGTAACGTTTCTATCATTTCCATATGTTTCTGTATTATGTCCAGTTATAACTAGTGTTCTTGTACCTGTTATAGTTTCAATATGATTTCCTGTAATATTAATAGTTCTATTATTAGCAACTACTTCAGTTATATTATTATCTGAAATAATACTAATAGATTTATTATTAATTGCCTCAAGTATGAAATTTTTATTTGTTTGAATAATGTAATCATCATTAGTAGTTTTGATAAAATTATCTTTATTATGGAAATAAACACCCTTATTTACTTGACCAATATGAATATTTTTATTTACATTTAGTTCTCCATAACTATATATTGATGCATTATTTTTTATATTTGTATCAGATAAATCAGATAAGTCAATATCACCATCATATAGTGCTGTTAATTTACGCATTGTAAAATTACTTAAATTTTCTTTTGGTAAAGTATTAATTACATTTTGTATATGTTGGTCATCTTGTTCTGTATTATCTGATGACAATACATCTATCTCACTTAATAAATAATAATCATTTAATCCTTGATTTTTGACAAGACCTGTTAATTTATATACATCATCCGTATTTTTATATCTTGTTACAAAACCAGAATAGTTTGAATTATCTGTTTCACCTAGACCAAGTGTAATTAATGGATCATCAATTACTACTTTAGAAGAATTAATAGTAGTTCTATTACCTAATAAATTTAGATTACCTTGTATATTTAAATTATTTCCTATCCAAGTATCTTTTTTAATATATACACCACCATTAACAACTAATGCTCCTGTATTTGAATCAGGAATATTATCAGTCGATGTTATATTTCTTGTTGAAGTTATATTAACTAAACCAGTAGAACCAGTATTATGTAAATTAATATTTTTATTAGTTGTAGTTGTATTAATATTAAAATTACCAGCACATGTAATTTCACTATTACTCTGTGAACCCTTAATATTTAGTGTATATTTAGAACTAACCGTTTCTGTTAAATCACCACTAATTATTATTGAACGACTTGTTTTATAAGTTTCAAAATTATTTCCACTTATAAATAAATTTCTTGTACCTGTTATTGTTTCTTTATTATTACCGGCAATAGTAACAAATTTATTTGAATTAATAATTTCTGTTACATGTCCTTCAACAATTAAATCACGTGTTCCTGAAACAGTCTCAGTCATATTTCCTGTAATAGTTTCATTTAAGTCATTTATTATTGTTATATTATTACTATTATCAATACTAATATTTAAATTTTGACCAATTGTTATATCATTAGATCCTGTAATTGTCTCAGTTAAATTTCCACTAATAGATACTGTTCTATCTTTAGAATATGTTTCAAGAACATTTCCACTAATAGTTATATTTCTTGTACCTGATATAGTTAATGTATTATTACCTGTAATTGTTTCAGTTAAATTACCATCAATACTAATATGTCTATTTGATTTATATATTTCTGTATTATGATCTTCAGTTGTCATATTTCTTGTTCCACTAATTATTAATTCTAAATTACCACTTATAACTTCTGTATTATTACCTCCTATTGATACTGTAACATTTGATAAATAAGTTTCATCATTATTACCACTAATATGAGTTGAACGAGTACCTGTTATTGTTTCAGTAAGATTGCCACTTACAACTATTACTCTATTAGCATTATATTCTTCATTATTATCACCACTAACTAATAATGTTCTAGTTCCAGTAATTGTTTCTTTTAAGTGACCAGAAATAACAACATCTTTATTTTGTTTATATGTAACTGATGTATCTTCATTAACTGTTAAGTCATATGTATTAAAATAATCAAATGTTGTTGAACCTGATATTGTTTCTACTAAACTTCCACTTATTGTGACTGAACGATTACCCTTATATGTTTCACGTGATATACTCATAACTGTTTTGTTATGATGTCCAGTTATAGTTTCACGTAAATGACCACTTATAACTATTGTACGATGTTGATGATAATCTGCATTATAATTACCTTTTACGTGTAAATCAATATTACCTTTTACAGTTTCACTTAAGTTTCCATTAGTAATTAATTGTCTATTAGAATTATATAATTCAGTTGAGTTTCCACCAATATCTAAACTCGTATTTCCTTTAATTGTTTCTGTTACGTTACCTGATATTAATGTAGTTCTATCTAATCTAATAGTTTCTAAGAAAATACCAGTAACTTTTAAGGTTTTATTTCCAGTTATAGTTTCTGATAAATTACCACTAATTGTTATTGTTCTATTACTTTTATATGTTTCAGTACTTGCTCCTGTAATTGCTACTACATTTTCACCAGATATTACATGTGTTAGATTTCCTGAAATTAATATTGAACGGAATCCGTGATATGTTTCTGTATTATCTGATTTAACTTCAATATTTTTATTTTGTTCAATAGTAATATCACTAAAACCTGATATAGTTTCAGTAAAATGACCACTGATTAAAACAGTTCTATTAGATTTAAATGTTTCATCAATATTTCCATGTACAGTTTTTTCATCAGAACCTGTTATAAGTGTTACTAAGTTACCACCAATAGTAATATCTCTATTATTATCATATACCTGTGTAACATTATCTTTAACTAAATAATCAATAGTACCCGAAATAGTTTCAACAAGATTACCACTTATATTAAAAGTTCTATTTGAACCATATAATTCAGTATTTGCTAATTTCACATCTAATAAACGAGTACTTTTATAGGTTGTAACAACATCTCCTGTAATTAATTGTGTTAATGAACCACTAATCACAACATTTTTATTTTGTTCATATGTTTCTATATTATTACCTTGAATAAGTTTATTACTAGTTCCCAATATAGTTTCCGTTAAATTACCCTTTACAGTTTCAGTATGATCTCCACCAATAGTTTCAATTAGATTACCTGATAAATCTACTGTCATTCCACTAGTTGATTTTAAAAATATTGATTTATCGTCTGCTCTATTAGTAGTTAATTTAAAATAATCGCCTCTAATATTTACATTAGATGATACAATCATATTACCTTTAATATGTAATGTTGACTCAGGTTTATTAAAACCATAACCTATAGCAATACCACCTTGCATACCCGAAGTAGTAATTTTATCTGTTCCTGAAATTCCACCTACTGTACCATCTGATATATTACCATATACATTATCACCATCAAATATTGCCATACGTTGATTTCCATTAGTATAAAATCTCATTACATCTTCATCATTCCTAGTAGCATCTATTGTAATATATGTATCTTTATCTGTATCAACTACACCACCTATAATATTCCATTTATCTCCATTATAACCTTCAAATAAATCGGTTTCATTATTAAATCTTAACATACCAGCAACTGCTGGCGTTGGTCTTTGTGTTGTTGTACCAGATGCAATAAGTATTGCATCATTAGTATTAATATCTAAAGTACATCTTGGTGTATTTGTATTAATACCAATTTTTATAGAATCATTAGTTCCTAATGAGTTAACGTAGAAAGAATTATATCCTACATTAAGATTTCCCCCAACATTCATGTTTTTTGCTACACCCATACCACCTTTAGCAGTAATTCCACCAGTATTAACAGAAGTACTATCTATAGTAGATAATACTGTTAAATTATTGGTAATATCGGTATTTCCTGTAATAACAACATTTGAACGTATATTGAATTTTTCATTAGTTCCATATGATTCTATATTTTTAATTTTGATTGAACCTGTATTTATTGCAACAATAGTCATAGTATATATTTTATTTATAAAAAAAAACTAATTTATAGTTTATTTATAGTTTATTTATAGTTTATTTATAGTTTATTTATAGTTTATTTATAGTTTATTTATAGTTTATTTATAGTTTATTTATAGTTTATTATATATGTAATTTGATATAAAATAGTTATAACTAATGACAAATTATTTATACTATTATTATTATTATAAATAATTAATATAAATTCAAATATAACAGATATTAAATAAATACTAAATAATATTAAGTTATTTTTAATATAGTTTACATTTTTATGAATTAATATTGTTCCTATTGTAGTTATTAATAATGAAAATAAATATAATACAATATTTGTACTAAAATTATTAATAAATAAAACAAAAGAATTAATTATAAATCCAAATAATACTAATGTATTTTTAATATTATTTCTATTTTCATCACTAATATTTAATTCTAATAAATATGTATCTTCTTCTTTTTGACTTTCATTCATTAAATTAGTTAAACTATCATCCATTTATATATTTAAATATTTACTTATTTAAATGAATTATTTAAAATTGATTATATATATTTATATATAAAAATGAACTCCAAAATAATTTCAGAATTTAATACATTGATTAGTAATTTATTATATGAAAAACCACCCAATTATTCATTTAAAATAAACTCATTTAAAAAATTTATTGATATTGTTGAAACACTAGATTTTCAAATTAATTCTATTGAACAAATAAAACATATTAAGGGCATAGGTAAAGGAACATTAGAACGAATTGAACAAATTTTAAAAAATGGAAATTTAGAAGAAAATAATAAAAAAATAGATGACACACAAAATGAGTTTAATAAACTACAAAAAATTACAGGAGTGGGACCTAGTAAAGCAAAACAATTAATTGAAAAAAATATTAAATTTGAAGATTTGATTAATAATAAAAATAATGTATTAGATGATTTAACACATCATCAAAAACTTGGTGTCAAATATTATTATGATGTATTAAAACCTATTCCACATGAAACTATTATTAAAGTAGAAGAATATTTAAAAAAATTTAAATTTAAATTTAATATTTGTGGTTCTTATAGACGAAAAAAAAATACATCTGGAGATATAGATGTATTAATACAAAAAGAAGATAAATCATTACAAGAAATAATAGATATTTTATATAAAAAAAAATTTCTAGTAGATCATTTAACAGAATGTGGTAGTACTAAATATATGGGTTTTTGTAAAATTAAAAATTCCCATTTTATGAGAATAGATATAAGATTAATTACAAAAGAATCATATCCTTTTGCATTATTATATTTTACTGGAAGTAAAAAAACAAATACAATGATGAGAAATAAAGCTATTAAATTAGGATTTAAACTAAATGAATACTCATTAGTTAAAGTCAATGAGTCTAATACACAAATTTATCTAGATTCAGAAGAACTGATTTTTGACTACTTAAAATTAGATTATATTAAACCTGAAAATAGATAAATCAAAAAAAAACTAATATATTAATAATATATCATCTATATCTTTGTATACATTACATATATTTTTTTATATATTAGGAAAAAACATAATTGTTTTTTATTTAAAATTTAACACTATTTAAAATTTAACACTATTTAAAATTTAACACTATTTAAAATTTAACACTATTTAAAATTTAACACTATTTAAAATTTAATTCTATTCAAAATTTAACACTATTTAAAATTTAACACTATTTAAAATTTAACACTATTTAAAATTTAACACTATCTAATAAATTTTTTTATTATCAATACACACCTATTTTATACATATCCTGCATTATCTTTTAGTAAACTTCTATATTTGGCTACATTATTATTATCACCATATAGATAAGTTACTTTTAGATTATCTAATTAATCTTCTTTTTTGATTAGTAATTAATCATGTTTTTCGCCATATCTCTATTATCACCCGATTAGTAAGCTATCTCTATTATCACCCGATTAGTAAGCTATCTCTATTATCACCCGATTAGTAAGCTATCTCTATTATCACCCGATTAGTAAGCTGTCATTATTTGTTGAGCATATCCTTATTATCACCTGATTAGTAAACTATTATTATACAATTATAACACTATAAGTGTTATATTATAAATATTAATATATTATTATATTAATATGATAGGATATAATATATATACATAGTATTTTATATGTATACATAGTATTTTATATATTATATCACCTTTAATATTTTTAAACTAATTTAAGAATATTAAATATATTATATTTGCTGTATGAGATATTATAACAATATTTTATAATATTTTAGTTATAAGACAAATCTCTGATATATATTTTTATTTATTTATATATATATATATATATATTATAT
>Ga0209630_10001905_pt1 | contig 21226 bp, 7 predicted proteins | sample COG_01_FD_184745 | JGI IMG/M metagenome (GOLD analysis project Ga0209630, IMG submission 184745) | Pelagic Microbial community sample from North Sea - COGITO 998_met_01 (SPAdes) (version 2) | ecosystem: Environmental > Aquatic > Marine > Neritic zone/Coastal water | place: Helgoland, sampling... | reverse complement strand
CCGGGCTTGCCTTCCGGGTGCACTACGACAAAGCGATACTGGGCGACCTGATTGGTGAGTATTTTACGGCGTTTGCATCGGGCGGGGTCCGCCTTGGCGGTGTGGCGTTCGATGATATCGATGATTTCGATAATGACCCGCTCACCGATACCTATGAGGTGTTCGAGTGGTCTGATCTATCGGGCGCTTGGCCGAATACAGCAGACGCGACCGCGATTCTGTTATCCGGTACGATCACGCCGAACGACACTGTCACGAGCGTCCGTGTTGGGCTTTCGGCAATCTCGGCGGCAGCGGGGTATGTGCTTGACCTTGATCAACTGAGTCTTTCGGTTGGGCGCGTCTCGTTAGATATCGATGGCAATGGCAAGGCTGAAGCCCTGACAGACGGATTACTGGTGATTCGATACTTGTTCGGATTTCGGGGCGAAAGCCTGACTGCGGGCGCCGTAGCCTCTGATGCCCAGCGGCGCACGCCGGAAGATATCGAGGCATTTATTAGCGCCTTGATACCTTAGCTATACAAATCAATGTCTTGTGGAATAAACAATAAGTTATTTGTCTTATAGGGCATAGCGTTATATAGCTTATAGCGTGGCTTTCTGGGTCTAATCATTTACTATTAAGGTAATAATTTTAGACTGAGTTTGTCGCCATGATTAGAATTCTAGTTCTAACTGCATTGTCTCTCGTCGCCTTTAATCTTTTTGCGGCCGACACCGATGGCGACGGGGTGGATGACCTTCAAGATGCCTACCCAAGTGATGCCGCCAAACAATACCTGCCTCTAGCGGAGGCGCTCTCAAAAATAGAAGACCAAAGTCTTCGTAATTGCCTGACGAATCAAACCCAGAATCACGTGACGGCGGGTGAGCTCACTCGATTAGACTGCGGTTATCAAAATGTAACCGCGCTGAATGGTCTTGAAAACTTTTCTCGTCTTTCGGTGCTAGAGCTCTCGAATCCAAACTTTAATGATTTGTCACCCTTAGCGCACTTGTTAGATCTTGAACGATTGCAGCTGCCATGGGGAGATCGGTTAATCGCAGATCTGTCACCTCTGCAAGGCCTGATGCAATTGGCCGAGATTGATGTCGCAGGCCATCGAGTGTCGGACCTTACCCCGATCGCCGATAAGCCGCTAACGCGCCTCAGGATCCAGTACACTCGAGTTAACGACCTTTCTGTACTACCAGAAAATCTGCTGCTTACATGGTTAGATTTGTCTAACTCGCTCATACGTGACCTTTCAGCCTCAACGCTTGCCTTTGCACCGAACCTACAATACCTAAACATTCAGAGTCTAGAGCTCACCAACATTGATTCGGTGTTCAACCTGCAATCCCTAAATACTTTGATCGCAAGTAGCAATAAGATTGATGTGGTGAACATTCCTGATACCTTTGCAGGAACTGGCTTTCAACAGCTCGATTTAGCGTATAACGACCTTACGAGCATTACGGGGCTTGTGAACCTTGGAACATTAGAGCATCTAGACATTCGCAGTCCTCGCCTGGCGGATCTTTCATTGTTGCCGGAAGGCTTTCAGATCCAAAACCTATCCATTGGCGGCGAACAACTCGTCGACGTCTCGCAGCTTGGCAACGTCACCAACCTTCGTTATTTATATATTGAAAATGCAGCGCAATTAACGGACCTGTCGGCACTATCGCAATTGCAATCGCTTGAAAACTTAGAGCTCAGGAATGCCCCGCAATTAACAAATCTGAATTTTTTAGAGGGCTTAAGCAATCTCAGTTATTTTAGTCTGAGCGGATCGAGAAACGTCACCGATTTCACCGGTCTGTCCGATTTGCTCAATGCAACCCATATCCGCTTAGATTCTTTAGGCGATATTGATCTAGAGCCCCTTGCCTTGCTCGACAACCTGGAACGGCTTGAATTGTACGGCAATGGCATTAAGGACCTTACCGCGATCGAAGACTTGCGCTATTTACGTTACTTAGACCTGCAGCAAAATCAGATCACGGATCTCGCGCCACTGGGCCGGGTTCGCTTGCTGCAAGAATTACAGTTGGACGACAACCTGATTGCCTCGATCGCACCGCTTGCTGAACTGGATCGCTTGGAACATCTTAGCCTTCGTCGAAACAAGGTGTCGGACTTATCGCCCCTGTCGGCATTGGACAGTCTCGATAACCTGTATTTAGAAAATAATGACATCACACGGATCGATGGCATCTTTGATAATTTTCGTAACGCCCATATAGACCTCAACGGCAATCCATTGTTGTGCGCAGAAATTGATGCGTATCGCGCGAATCCGGTTGAGTCGGTCAGCCTGCAATTTGATACCCAGTGCGCCAGCGATACCGATGGTGATGGCGTGGTTGATGGCGATGATCGGTTCCCAACGGACCTTGCGGCAGCCCTTGATTTTGATGGTGATGGTAAGGCCGATGAGTGGAACTTGGGCTATGGCCAGGACGACTCAACAACCGGTCTAGAACTTGACTTGGATGATGACAATGATGACGTGGCGGACGTAAGCGACGCCTTTCCGAATGACCCGAGCGAAAGCGCTGACCGCGACGATGATGGCGTGGGCGATAATACCGATGCCTACCCTGATAATCCCGACGCGCAGTTTTTTCTGATCGCCGATGCCTTAGCGCAAGTCATCGATGATGCCCTAAGACAGTGCTTGAGCAATCAAGAGCAAAGCGCTGTGCATGCCGGTCAGATTCTGGCGCTGAATTGTAATTCAGCGCAAAGCTTAGAAGGGATCCAAGCCTTTAACCAACTGACGCAAATTAATATTGACAATGTTCAGTTTGCGAATCTAGAACCGCTCGCCACGCTCAACAAACTAGAAAACTTAAGGCTCGCCTGGGGTAATGGTCAGATAAAAGATTTAACGCCACTGTCTGGCCTCAAGGGTCTTACCCGTTTGAATATTGAAGGCCAACAAGTCAGCGATGTCTCGCCACTGAGCGAGCTTCGGAACCTTGAATATCTTAATTTGCACTACAATAAGATCGCTGATGCCAGCGCGCTCGAAAACCTAAATAAACTGATTGAGTTAAGCCTAGAATCTAATCAGTTACGGCAAGCCTCAAAATTAGGAGCGCTCCCGGCCTTGAGGCACTTACGGCTTGACCAGAATCAGCTTTCAAACTTTGAAAATACCGAGCGCAGCAACCTTTCCTATATCGGCCTCAGAGATAACGCAATCCGTACAGTGTCGATCGACAATTTCCCAAACCTGTCGCAGCTCAGCTTGGATCGAAATCCCTTAAAAACTTTAAGTTTTAGTGATGATCAACCCATTTATGCACTTGATATCAACGAGACGGGATTCACAGACTTTGGGTCTTTGGCGAACATTGCCGATACGCTCGGTCATTTAACCGCCCAACGAAATGGCATCACGACTGTCGCAGCCCTTGCAAGCTTTAGTCAGCTTAACTATCTAGATCTCCAAAGTAATGAGATCTCGGTGATTGGCGCCGCCTTTGACGCCATGTCCGGCACAAATATCTATTTGAATCAAAACCCCATCCTGTGTACCGAACAAGCGCGCTTTGAATCCCTGGCCGTGAATGTGTATTTCGACGGACAGTGTGCGACCGATGCCGACGGCGATGGTCGCCCCGATGCGCTGGATGCGTTTCCAAATGATATTGCGGCCGCGCGCGATTCAGACGGCGATGGCGCCCCGGATGACTGGAATATAGGTTTTGGGGCCGGGGACTCGACCACGGGCCTGGTGCTCGATACAGACGATGACAACGATGGCGTTAATGATGATGCCGATGCCTTTCCAAATGACCCCACGGATGCAACTGATACCGATGGCGACGGCATAGGCGACAACAAAGATGCCTTTCCGAACGATGCAACTCAACAATATCTAACCATGGATCAGGCTCTAGAGCGGCTTGAAGATCCCAATCTTCAGCAATGTATTCAAAGCCAAACGGTAGGCCAGGCCACGGCCGGTGATGTGCTGCGAATTGATTGCAACTATCAGAACGTTCAGTCCGCAAGCGGGCTGCAAGCTTTTGTGAATCTCGAAGAGCTGTATCTTCGAGACAAACAGTTTTGCGACCTTACGCCCTTAACCGTCCTGACGAGTCTTCGCGTCTTGGAGCTAGAGTGGGGCTCGCGCTGCATCAAAGACATTTCTGCTTTAACGGGGCTGAAACAACTCGAACGGCTCAATCTTCATGGTAACGACGTTCAAGATCTCGCGCCGCTGGCGAATATGCCCAAACTGCGGGCGCTCTACCTTGCCAACAACAATCTCACTAGCTTAGCGGCCCTGGGCACGCTGAATGCGCTTGAAAGCCTGCACATACAAGACAACGCCCTTGACGGTCAGTCGTTTTTACAATTCCCGAACCTCACGGAGCTGTGGGCGAACAATTTAGACCTATCAGACCTGCCAGCCTTTGCTGCCGAACTGCCATTAACGCTTCAGCGGTTAAGCCTGAATGACAATCGCATCACGGATATCAATGCCTTGAGTGGCCGCGAAGCTTTACGAGAGATTTGGGTTAGTCAGAACCGGCTAACGGAATTGCGCATCAGCGATGTGCCTAAACTCCATACAATTTCAGCACATAATAATGAAATTACGTCTTTTGCGGTGGCGAACGCGCCAGAACTCTATAATTATTGGCTTGACCAGAATCGGTTATCCGATCTAACGAGCTTTGCAGACTTTCTGCGCAACCAGCCCGAACAAAATGGATGGCGGCATCAATTCAGCCTCAGAGACAACCAGATTTCGGACCTTGAACCGCTTGGAGCGGTTGAGCAACTGGGTCAAGTCCAGTTGGGCAACAACAAAATCAGGGATATCTCGGCGCTAAAAGGTAAAACCTCAATTTATAACCTCGACTTGAGAAATAATGAGATTTCCCAGATCGGTGACGTCTTCGATGATTATCCATTGAATACGAACGTCAGCTTAGAGGGCAATCCATTGCTTTGTAGCGAAGTAGATAAGCTGAGCAATAGCCAAGCCTCGCTGCAATGGTCTGGCACCTGCGCCTATGATGATGATGGTGACGGTGTTATCAACGAGCGAGATGCGTTTGCCACCGACCCCGCGGCCTCCCTGGATAACGATGCGGATGGCTTGGCCGACAACTGGAATGTTGGTTATGGGGCAACGGACTCGACCACCGGGTTGAGCCTGGATGGGGACGACGATGACGATGGCATCCCTGACGAGGCGGATGCCTTTCCGAACGATGCATCAGAGCAAACCGATTCTGACGGCGACGGCGTTGGCGATAATCGTGATGCCTACCCCAATGATGCAAACCGGCAATCACTCGAGATAGAAGAAGCGCTAGCGGGCGTAAGCGATGAGGGCCTGTTAGCGTGCCTCAACAATCACTTGAGCGGGCAAGGCTTCGCTGATGAATTAATTTCATTACACTGCAACGAGCAGATTGACGGCCTTGATGGTCTCGGGCAGTTCACCGGATTGACCGATCTTCGTTTTTTTAATCACAATTTTACGGATGTGCAACCCATCGCCGCATTGGTCGGGTTAGAACATTTGGAAATCCAGTGGGGCCAACGAATCCTGTCTGACATTGCGCCCCTTAGCGCGCTGCGGAACCTCAGATATTTGAACCTCGAAGGGCTTCCGATTAACGACCTGAGCGCACTTGAGAATCTAAACGCTTTAGAGGACCTTCACCTAAATCAAACTCAGATCGCGAGTATCGACATTATTGAACGCCTTCCGAAACTCAAGCGCTTAGGGCTTGCCTACACATCGTTTTCCGAACTACCGAACTTTAAAGCGGCTCCTAATCTAGAGCAGTTAAATTACGCTGGGAATCAAGTCACTGATCTAACGCTGTTCGTATCGAGTCTGCCCAGCGGCATTAAGGACCTGACCCTATCTCAAAATCGCATTGAACTAACTTCAGCTTTAAACGACCTGAAATTGCTTGAACATGTGAATTTAGACGACAACGATATTCGGGTTATTGAGTTCGACGACTTGCCCAAACTTCAGACGGTTTCCCTTCGAAATAACCCGACGACCGCTTTTAAAATGGCGAGCGTGCCTAAGCTTGAACAACTGTGGGCTGGCAATAATCAATTCGCCGAGCTGTCCTCTTTATCGAACCTCACGTCGCTTCGGTATCTGAGCCTAGGCGCGAACCAAATTATTGATCTCACGCCCTTGGCAGCGCTCAGTAATCTAGGCCAGGTAGAGCTACAGGATAATCTTATTGTCGATGTGAGTCCGCTGTCAGGTTTAACGAACCTTTGGTATCTGAATCTCGAGCGAAACCGAATTAGCGTCATTGGGAATTCGTTTACGGACTATAACGGTACGGATATCAAGATGTCGGGTAACCCGTTGTTGTGCGAGGCCTATGACAATGTCGGTAATGTCTTGGGCCAAGGGGTGCGGTTTGAATTCACAACCGGTTGCGGGAACGATTCAGATGCCGATGGTGTGCCGGATGACCTGGATGCCTTCCCCGATGATGTTGCCGCAAGCGTCGACTCTGATGGCGATGGTAATCCCGACGATTGGAACGAAGGCTACAGTGAAGCCTTAAGTTCCACCGGGCTAATTGTTGATAGCGATGATGACGATGACAACGTTTCAGATGACCAAGACGCGTTTCCCAATGACCCAACCGAGTCGATCGATAGTGATAACGATGGGGTTGGCGATAACAGCGATGCCTTCCCGGACGATGCCTCAAAACAGTACCTGAGTTTGGCTGAAGCCGTGGCGGGGCTCCTAGACACCAATCTGAACAATTGTGTTGTGAACCAAACCCAAGGTACTGATACGGTTGGCAGTATCACAGCGCTGGAATGCAATCATAAAAATATTGAATCGCTGGCGGGTATAGAAGCTTTTACCAATCTAGTCGATCTGAATATTGAGGGTTATCGAGGCGGCGACTTAAGCCCGCTGGCAAAACTTGCCAAATTGGATCAGCTCAGTATTGCCTGGAGTTGTTGCAGTGACGCAGCGCGCGATCTGACACCTCTGCTGGGTTTAAAGCAACTGACAAAGCTTAATCTTAATAACGCAAACATTAAGGATATTGCTGTACTCGGCGGGTTAACCAATCTCCGGGATTTGCAAATCGGTTGGAATCAAATTAATGACTATAGCGCCTTGGCGAACCTGAAGCAGTTACGCTATCTCAATCTTTACAGCAGTCAAATCAGCACGATACCGGAGCTTGGTGCAACCGCATCACTAGAACAATTGGAATTAGGTGATAACCCCATCACAACGCTTGCAGGGCTGCCTGAAATGCCTTCGCTAAGATATATCAACCTAAATAACACTCAGATCACGGATTTGTCCCCACTCTCCGGAAGTCAGAATCTGCAAAACATTAGTGCCCGAACTGCTCGACTGCAGTCACTGACCCTAAACAACCTTCCGGGTTTGAATCAACTAGAGTTGAGTGACAATCAGATTACAAGCATTGTGATTGACGGGGTCCCCAATCTTCACTGGATCGATCTTAATAATAATCGCCTAACCGGTTTTGCTGGATTTGAGGTCGCGAGCAATCTCAGTTACTTGTACCTACACAACAATTTGATCCGGAATGTTGCGTCGATTAAGCCGGTGCTAGCCAGCACGCCGCTACGGGAACTGACGCTTACCTCGAATGAGATTTCAGTGCTGGGCGATGCCTTTGATGTCATGTCGGAAGGCAGCCTTGACCTTTCCGGCAACCCGCTTTTATGCGATGAGGCAGCGTCTTTTAGAGCGAACAAATCACGAAGCCTTCGGTTTACTTTCAGCACGGAGTGCGAATACGATACCGATGGTGATGGTGTGGTTGATTCTCGCGACGCCTTCCCAGACGATCCTGCGGCGGCCATCGACAACGACCTTGATGGGTTGCCCGACGCCTGGAATGAGGGCAAGGGGCTCGGGGACTCGACAACAGGATTAACCGAAGACACCGATGACGACAACGATGGTGTGCAAGACGGTCTGGATGCGCTACCCAATGACCCCAATGAGCAAGCCGATGGGGATGCCGATGGTGTGGGTGATAATGCGGATGCCTACCCTGACGACGCCAACCGTCAATTCCTGGAAATTGAACCCGCACTTGCAGCCGTATTAGATGGTGGCCTGAAACAGTGTCTGACTAATGCAACGGCTGGGATGCTGACCTCAGGTGAACTCACAAGCCTAGACTGTAGCAATGGCGGGATACAGAGTTTAGTTGGCCTTGAAGCGTTTGGGGCGTTGGTCTACCTGAACTTAAACGGCAAAGATTTCACCGACATCACACCCATCGCAAAACTGGTGAATTTGGAAACACTTTTATTGGAATGGGGCCGCTCTGAGCTTTCTGACCTCGCGCCTTTATCAAACCTGATCCGTCTCAAAAAGCTTGCTGTTCGAGCCGCGTCAGTAACTGATCTAGCGCCCCTTGCTGGTCTTGTTGGCTTGCGCGAGCTGTATATCGAGCACAGTCAAGTCACCGATATTAGCGTGCTAAAGCGTCTCACCCGGTTAACCCATTTAGGGCTCAACGCCAACCGGCAGGACGCTGTGGGACTTTCTGACCTAACGGCGCTTGCGGACCTGCGGGCGCTGACTTGGCTGTCGCTGGGTGAGAACGCCATTACCAATCTGTCGCCAATATCAGCATTAAGCAACCTGGAATATCTTGGCTTTGCGAATAACCAAGTTCAGAGCTTGGCTGCTTTGGATGGGCTGGCCTTGCTAAGGCAGATCGACGCTAATAATAATCGGTTAACGGCAATTGATTTAACCGATGTGCCGCGATTGGATTGGTTCTATGTGCAGAACAATGCCATTCAGAATCTTGAAGGGTTCAGCGGCGCGCCAAACCTGAACGGCCTTTATTTAGATGACAACCCGATTACGGATTTATCCGGACTCAATCGATTTTCAAGACTTCAACACCTAGGCTTGAATCGAACCGGTTTGAATGACCTGGCGGCCTTGGCGTCGATGACCAACCTTGGCGACTTAAGTCTTGAGCGCAATGATATCCGAGATATTTCTGACCTCGCGTCCCTGACCAGACTGTGGCATTTGAATCTTTCCAATAATCAGATCAGCCTTTTAGGCGACACCTTTGCGCGATTCGGCAATACAAATGTTTATTTAGACGGCAATCCGATTCTGTGTCGTGAGATCGAGGAGGTTCGTGACTCGGGAACCTATGCGAATATTCAATACTCGGATCTCTGCTCTGAGGATCGCGATGGCGATGGTGTTGCCGATGAGTATGACGATTTTCCGAACGATGCTGCTGCAGCCTTAGATTCCGATGGGGATGGTCAACCCGATGCGTGGTTAGACGGTAAAACGGCTGCTGACTCCACCACTGGCTTGAGCCTTGATAATGATGATGACAATGACGGCGTGGTTGATGCGGAAGATCTATTTCCTAAAGATTCACGAGATTTTAAAGACTCCGATAACGATGGGTTAGGGGACAATACCGATGCCTATCCAGATGACGCAACACGCCAGTATCTGGACTTCGCTGAAGCACTTGAACAAATTACGGATGCCGGCTTTAAACAATGTTTGACGGATCGATATCCAGAGGCGAGTTCGGTCAACGTCGTCACGGAACTCCACTGCTCGAATGATTCAATCAGTTCCATCAGCGGCATTGGCTCGCTCTCGGCCTTGGTAGATTTGAGGCTACAAGGCGACAGTTTGGACCTAGCACCGCTTGCAGATTTGAGCCGGGTTGAATATCTTGAGTTGCGCTTTAACACTGTGACCAACCTGGAAGCCTTATCGGGCTTGCTTGATTTGCGATCGTTGACGGTTGAGGCAGCCGGTAATGCGCGCTTCGTCCAAAACCTTCGCCGGCTTGAATATTTAAACTTGAGTAATAGCAACCTTTCAGATCTAACGGACCTGGTTGGATTGGTGAAGCTTCGGGAGCTGAGTGTCGATAACAATTCATTGACGAATCTTGATGCGCTGGGTGGGCTTTTTAGTCTTGAGCGCATCAATGCATCGAATAACAGAATTGGCAACGTAGACGAACTCAGGTCGCTACCCGGTTTAAAACACTTGATGCTGCAATCGAATCGAATCAGAGATTTGGCAGCGTTTTCTGAAATGCCAGCACTTGAGGAGTTGAGCCTTAATCGCAATCGCATTGATTATCTTGATGGTATTGAAGGGGCTAAACATCTGCGGTGGCTTGATATATCGAGCAATTTTTACATCGAAGACCTATCGCCGTTAGCCGGGGTTCCAAATCTTCAGGATCTATGGGTCACCGAAAATGATGTGGCTGACTTGAGACCACTGTCAGGGCTTAACAACCTGCGTCGGCTTGAAGGTCGTGATAATCAACTCACCACACTCAACGGCCTGGACGAGCTGGTTTCACTGCGCGAGGTCTATGTTTCTGATAACGATATATCAGACATCAGCGCGCTATCCGAGTTGCCGTTATCCGGACTGAGTTTACGCAATAATCGAGTTCAAAAAGTCGTCAGCGCGCTGGGGCATCTAGACCCAACTCAGAATGGTTGGTTGAGTATTGATTTATGGGACAATCCGCTGATTTGCGCAGAGATTAAACAACTGCGAGCCATTGAAAGCCAGTGGTCGAATTATAATCTCGAGGCGAATGATAGCGCTTGCCAGGACGATACGGACGGCGATGGCTTTGCTGACTCGGAAGACTGGGCGCCGAACGATGCAAGCGAACACGCCGATACCGATGGCGACGGGGAGGGCGATAATGCGGATGCCGATGCCGATAACGATGGCGTCTTAGATGAAGCCGATAGCTTTCCGCTCGATCGAACGCGGACCACAATGGCCCTCACAGAAGCGGTGCGCGCGATTATCGACGCGAATCTGAAAGCCTGTTTGCTGGAAACCGAGGTCGAAGAGGTCAATACGCTAACGACACTGGATTGTTCCGGACGCAATATTCAGTCTGTCCGCGGGATTGAAAACCTCATTGCCCTGACCAACTTGCTACTTCAAAGCAATACTATCTATCGCCTCGACGGGATTGAAAATCTAGCGAACTTAGAAACCCTAGATGTCAGCGTCAACCGGATTAGCAATCTATCGCCAGTCCTAAGTCTGCCGCAATTAGAAGCCTTGTTGCTGGCGAAAAACCCCATTAATGCCTTACCCGATTTTTCTGGGATGCCCGCGCTTAAGCGCTTAGACCTCTCGAGAAACAATCTTGATGATCTGAGTAACCTCGCAACCGCCGCGACGTTGACGGCGCTTTCGATGTCGAATGCAAAACTGACCTCGTTAAGTTCGATTATCGAGCTGTCATCCCTACAAACGCTGACCCTGGATCGGAACAACCTTGAGGATATTTCAGGGCTCGATCAATTGGGCGCGATTTCGGCCCTTGATCTGTCGCAAAATAATATTCACCGATTAGACGATGGTTTATCTGCGATCCAATCCGGCAGCATTGTGCTCACGGGCAACCCAGTCTATTGCGCAGACCTTGAAGCCTATGAGGCAATTCAACCGGCTGACGTTACATTGACCTTCGCATCACCCTGCCTGGCGTCGGCCTATGGCTCGGATGAAGACGGCGATGGACTGTTGGCAGAACAGGATAACTGCCCCAATGTCCCGAACTCAAGTCAAACTGATGCCGATCGAGACGGCTATGGCGATGCGTGTGATGATGACGATGACAATGATTTAATTGCCGATCTCATTGACAGTTGTCCGTTTCTCTCCAATCCTGACCAGCTGGATACGGATATTGATGGAGATGGCGATGTCTGTGATTCAGATGATGACAACGATGGCGTTTTGGACCTTGACGATGCCTTCCCGCTAGATAAGAACCGCACCACACGCGGTCAAATCGGCAAGCAAAAGGCGATCATCGTTGCGGGTGGCGGTAACATCGTTTCCAATTTTCTTTGGACTCAAACCCAATTCTCAGCGCAAACCGCATTTGCCTCCCTCGTCAATCAAGGGATTCCAGCGGCGGACATTATGGTCCTGAGCGATCAGCCAAGCAAAAATTTGTCTGGGCAATATTGGTTCGATCCCAACGAGATCGATAAAGACGCAACTCGCGAGAACTTAGAGTGGGCACTCACCGAGTGGGCCGCTGACCCCAATGATCCTGCCTCGGATGTCCTGATATTCTTGGTTGATCACGGCGGGCCAGAAAGGTTTTTGATTAATGCGTACAGCATCGTATTGGCCGATGAATTGGATGAATGGACAGACATCCTGCAGACTGAAGGCGGTGTGAGCTCCGTTGCAATTGTCTATGATGCGTGTCAGTCAGGCTCGTTCTTAGCCAAGATGGCCCCGCCAGAGGGTAAGCAACGTCTAATGGTTACGAGTACGACCGTAGATGAGCCTGCCTTGTTTGCGGCCGGCGCCAATTTTTCGTTCTCTTCTATTTTTTGGCGGAACTTCGATAACAGCGGTGGTTTTTACCCAGCCTTTACATCGGCAAAAGGCGCCATGCGAACTTTCAGAAAGCAAAAGGCGCTGTTAGAAGCCAATTGGAATGATGTCCCGAATGAAAAGAGTGACCAATTGTTGGCTAGAAACTTTGAATTTGGACGCGGCATTATTAAGGCATCTGACGCACCGTTTATCGCCGATGTTTCTCAAGATTTAGAACTTAATGGCGAACGCTCTGCAATCTTAAAGGCCTATAACGTGATCGGTGCAACCCCGGTGTCTAGGGTATTTGCCGTGATCGATACGCCGGATGAAGTCGAAGGGGGCCTTGATGTTCCGATTGTTGAGTATTTAGAGATTGATCTCGTCGATTTTGACGGCGACGGTACCTATGAGGGCCGTTATGACAACTTTGATATACAAGGCAGTTATACCTTCTCATTCTTTGCTGAAAACGAGCAGGGTGTTTTATCCATTCCAACTGAGGACAACCCGAATACCACGGTGGTACTACAGAAGTCTGGGCGAGCGCCCGCCATTGGCTTCGACACGGACCTCGATGGCATCATCGATTCGCTCGATGAGGATGATGACGGCGATGGCGTCCCTGATAATGAAGACGACTTCCCGCTGAATCCTTATGAGACCTTAGATTATGATGGCGACAGCGTCGGTAATAATTCAGACAACGATGATGATAATGATGGCGTTGCTGACGTAGACGACCTGTTTGACCTGGACCCCAATGATTGGCGTGACAGTGACAGCGATGGGGTCGGTGACGCCAAAGATGCGTTTCCGCTCGACCCGAGCGCAACATCCGACAGGGATAGAGACTTTATTCCGGATCATATCGATCCAGACGATAATAATGATGGTCTTGCGGATAATGCCGCAGATGGAACGGACGCTTATGAGAACGATAATGATTTGAGTTCTGCCTCTTTGCTGGCAGTGGGCGTCGCAGATGGGCAGCAGCATACAGCGGCGGGTGATTTTGATTATTCGCGCTTTGCCGTGGTTTCGGGTGAGCAATATAAAGTGACGGTTATGCCTGAACTGGAGACAGACCAAGGCCCTGACTTAGCGCTTCGAGTCTCTAACGCAACCGGTGACTTGATTGATGTGGGTGCGAAAGTTGATGCTGGCTCAAGCGGCGAAATCGAAACCTATACTTTCCTTGCCAAAACGACCGGCATGCTCTATCTGGGTGTATCGGGCACGGCATTTAATAACCAAACTGCGTACACCACAACGGTTGAGGCACCCAGTGTCGGTGTGACGGGTGTTGATATGAAAATTATGATGGGTTCTCAGACCAGCATTGTGACAAAAGGATCGCAGCACTCAATCACGCTGGCGGTTGCGAATCAGTCCGCATTGCAGACGACGAATGTCGTCCGAACGTTGGTTTACCCATCACAGGATAGTGAATTTGTGAGTTTACCCGATAATTGTGACCAGGTTGGTGGGGTTGCAAACTGCACGATCGCCTTCGTTCCCGGCGAAGGTAAATCAACCGTCACGCTGCAAGTAAAATCTTCAGCCCTTGGTCTAACCCGTTGGTTCGCGTCCGTTCATGAAACTGCAGACGAAGGCATGAGCAATGACCCCTTACTCGCAAATAATGTTGTTGAATTTAGAACCTATGTATCCGAGGACGAAGACGGTGACGGATTACCCGATTTTTATGAATACCGTAATAACCTGCTGGTTGGTCAAAATGATCGCCTTGCAGACCCGGATAAAGATGGGGTTAACAATTATCAAGAGTATTTGGCCAATACAGATCCAACTGATTTAGTTGTGGTGCAGGATGACGCGACGCCACAACCCATCAGTGATCGTGATGGCGACGACATTATCGATGACGAGGATGCTTTCCCGGATGATCGTGCTGAATGGGCTGACGCTGATAGTGATGGTGTTGGGGACAACAGCGATAATTGTCGAATCATCGCAAATGCGGATCAAAGAGATACCGATGGAGATTTAGCGGGTAACCTCTGCGATGCGGATGATGACGATGATGGCGTTACCGATACAGAGGATCTCTTTCCGGAAGACAGCACTGAATCAGCGGACAGTGACGCAGATGGTATCGGTGACAATCAGGATCAGTTCCCTAACGATGGCGGGGAATCGGCGGACGCCGATGGGGATGGCATTGGCGATAATGCTGATAATTGCCGAGCGCTCGCGAACAAAGATCAAACTGATACCGATCAGGATCTAAAAGGGGACTTATGTGATGCGGATGACGACAACGACGGCGTCGAGGATGCACTAGACCTTGCACCGCTTAACCCGAACATTGGTTTAGCTTCTCTAGATATTGATCTGGATGGCGAAGTGGGCGCTTTAACGGATGGCCTATTGACCATTCGCTACCTATTTGGGTTCGAAGGAATGGCATTAACCCAGGGCGCTGTCGGTACCGCTGCCGATCTATCCGACGCGGATTCGATCAAAGCTCAGCTTGATGTCCTTGGCTTTGCCATTGACGTTGATAATGATGGTGAGGTCAACGCGCTGACGGATGGCTTGATGATTATCAGGCATCGCTTCGGCTTTAGGGGAGATTCACTAACGACTGGCGCAATCGGTGGCGCTGCTCAGAGAACGGATCCCGATGAAATCAGTGACTACATCGAATCGTTAATACCTTAGGCTGGCCTCGGCTCGTGATTTTACAGTGCCGGATATTTGGCAGCCAGCAGAGCCTTAAAGGGGCCTTGCGTAGTTTACTAGATCGTTAAAACGAAATCAGGAGCAGCGGGGCCAGTATGGGGCCACGCGCGGTTGCGGGATCCTGGATACCCAAACCGAGAAAAGGGGGTGAATTGGACAATTACGCTATTTGTATTAGCATGATAGAAAATGCGGCGCGATCCGGAGGAATTACCTTTTTTCTAATGGCGCGGCGCTTAATTACCCAGCATAGCGTCCGAGACGATCTTTTTCTTAAGGCATCTAGAGCGAGACAGGGCGATGTCGGTTTTAACGACGGTAGCATTATAGCCCGGTAGGTTTCGGGTCACCTAAAGGAGTCATTATCAAATGCCGATTAAAATGAATCATTGGTTACAACACAGTTTAAAGCTGTGTCTTCTCGGGATTGTGAGCTTCGCCATAACGGCCCATGCTTCTGATGGCCAGCTTTTTGCAGACCGGATTGCCGCCGACAAACGCGACATTGCTGGGTACATTGGCTTGATCGATCAGCAGATTGCAGCAGGCGAGCAAAAAGCGGCGCGTAAAACCCAAAAGAGAGCGCTACGTTACGCTCGAGTGTTAACCGAAAAGCTTGCACTGCGAACCCAAGGCATTCGAATTTGGGGGCTTTCTAAAAATGACAAGAAGGCACTGGGCGAGTACAAACGCGGACTGCGCGTTAAGGGCTCGGATCAATATCCCGCGCTTCACTTGGCAATGGCTAGGGTTTATAACGCTAACCGTCAATTTGAACCCGCAAAAGCAATGTTGCGGCTATCCCTTGCGGCCGATGCCATGGATAACGAGGCTGCGGAATCCTTGCTATTGCAAATTCAGCAGGTCGAAAGGGCGGTTGCGATTACCAATAGTGCTTTTGCCTATGATGCCCAAATTAATCGAGAAGCCGTGGCCCGATTACTGAATCAAGAACTGTCTGTAGCAACCTATCTAGACCTGCCGAAGGCCGTCTCAGTGGGTGAAACCTCAGATCAAGGATTAACTGATTACGAGGCTTCTACCTATGCTGAGGATATTTTGTCCACGCACCGCTTGAATCTACGGAGTTTCAGAATCACGAACGGCGCGTTCTTACCACAAAAGGCAATGACCCGTGGCGAACTGGCGCTGCTGGTCGAAGATATCTTATATGTCAAATTTGGTATCAGCCGGACGGCATTTATTGGTACGGCATCCCCATTCGTTGATTTATCATCCAATAACACGAGTTTTAATGCCATTATGTCGGCGGTAACGCGGGGTTTGATGCAGGGCCGAGAAAATGGCTCCATTGGGCCATCTGAATTGGTTTCTGGGGCCGAAGCCATTTTAGTGTTACACAATCTCAACCAGATCTTAAAGCGTCCACAGGCGTCTAAATAGCAAGGAAATCCTAATGAAACGATGGATATGGATCATCAGCCTTTTGAGCTGTCAAGCGACGTTTGCCAATGACTTATCGATGATTACAGCTGAAGGCTTCGGCTTCTCAGATGCCAATCGATTTTCTGAACCCCAGGCCCGATTAATGGCGCTGCGCGCAGCCAAAATTGATGCCCAACGGAATTTATTGGAAGTCATCAACGGCGTTCGGGTCACTGCAGGCACCACGGTCAAAGACATGATGCTGGAAAGCGATATCATTGGAACGCGAGTGAAAGGGATGTTGCAAGGCGCGTTTGAGACCGATTCGAGTGTTGCCTTTGAGGACGGCAGTTGGGTGGCCTCCGTCAAAATGGCGGTGTGCATGGACAAAAGCGATTCACTTTGCCGCGCCAAACCGACCTTAGCGTCGATTACGCAACCCAGCTTGATTGGCGCGCCAGCAGAAGCACGCTATTCGGTGTCGGACCTGCCAGCCCTCGCAGCGGCCACTGTTTTAAAAGAGACCGCGGCGTCGCAAAATACCCCTGAGCCAGCTAGCATCGCATTGGTCCAAACGCCAGAAACCAGGGATACGATCCCCAATCGGGCCACCGGCCTGATTCTGGATGCAAGAGCGCTAAATTATACGCCGATGTTGGATGTTCGCGTCCGAACGGGCAGCGGCAAGGAACTCTATGGTCCCGGTCATGTTCCGATGGGCAGCGATTGGTTGCACTGGGCGCCTTCCGTTGTGTCCGCTAATGAAATGGCCGATATTGTTGGGGATGCCCCTTTGGTCATGACCCCTGAGTCACTTGGCGAAGCCACCGAGCTGGTCATTTCAGATAACGATGCCATCAAGCTTTTCACGAGCAATACCTTGAGCGGCGATTTTCTCGCTGCCGGTAAAGTCGTGATCGTTGTTGCCGGTAGTTGAATCCGGTGCGGCAAACTCAACATAAATTGCGCGCGATTGGGTTGCTCGGCTTACTAGCGTTTCCGGCGATTGCACTTAACGGGGCTGAGCTAGACCCCTTCGATGCCCTGGACGCCCAGCTTGAAGCGCAGTTTGATGATACCGACGCAACACTTGAAGAAAATTTTCAAGCGTTAGATGCAGCCCTTGAGGCCGGGTTTCAACGCATGGCGCAAGAAGTTGAAGCGGTTTGGGGTACGGATGAAGTCGTGCTCCCAGACCAGAATACGTGGGTGGATTATTCCAAGAATAAACGACTGCGCCGTTCATTCGATTTTGAGCGCGGCGTTTTGGTGGTGGAAACCTTGGTAGACGCTGCGGGCGATATGGCTCAAGCGAGTACCGACATCCAACAAGCGGTTTTAACCGCTCAGTCTGATACCGCGCAAGATCTTGCTGACAATGACTTGGCGCTGGCCTATGCCGAGGCCTATTTGGCAGCCGAGGGCCTTTCCTTGGAGGCAGCGGATAACGCGGATCCCGCGCCGATCTTGGGCGAATTACTACAAGTCTCTGATCAGGACCTTGCCGGATTATCGTCGGCCATACAATCTGCAGAATTAGTCCTCGAGCCGAAATCCCCTGCCGCCGCGGAGGCCCAGTCGGTGACGCAGCGTCTGGATTTGCCGACCGTGAAGATAGAGGTCACAACCGTGCCGAGTCGCGAAGACTCGGAGGCAGCCCCGGTAATAACAGCGGATCCAACCCAAAGCGATACGATTGTCATCGCAGCACCAGCGGTTGAGATTGCAAAGGCCGTTCAGAATGAACCAGCTGATGTGATTAACTCCGTGATGACGGAGACGGAACAATCAGAGGCGAACTCTGCGAGCGCGGTAGCTGATTCGGTAGAGCAGGGCGCGATCCTCGCAGATACTCAAGATGTACGGCAAACCGCACCAATAGCAAATGAAGGCGCACCCGATGTCGTCGATACCCTCAGCAAACCGATCCCGCAATCTACGGCGCCTGCTGGTATCGTGACCACGTTAACCCCTGCGGCCAACAATCAGCGCAAGGTCACTGTGACCATTCCATTACGCGCCGACTATCTGAGCGAACGGGCAAAACGCTACGATCAGGCGGTACTTGATGAAGCAGATCGGCGCGGTTTACCGGCGAGCTTGATTTACGCCATCATGGAAACAGAAAGTCACTTTAATCCGCGCGCAAGATCCCATGTACCGGCCTTCGGGTTGATGCAATTGGTGCCCAAGAGTGGCGGGGTAGATGCCTATAACTATGTGTATGGCGAGAAAAAGATTTTAGCCCCAGAGTACTTTTTTCAACCGGATCAAAATGTTGAACTCGGCACGGCCTACTTGGATCTGTTATTCCGGCGCTACCTTCGCAGCATCACGGATGAGCAAAGCCGGTTATATTGCACGATCGCCGCTTATAATACCGGGGCGGGTAATGTTGCAAAAGCGTTTACTGGCAAGACGAGCGTCGGCGCCGCTGCGAGCTTGATTAATGCATTGAGTGCTGAAGAAGTCTATGAGCATTTAATTGAAAACTTACCGTATGATGAAACCCGAAACTACTTGAGAAAGGTTCGAGCGGCACAAGCAAAGTATAAACAATTAGATGTTGTCGGGGCTTAATAGGCCGCCATCGAGCATGCCTAGAGATCTAATCGCCTCGAAGTCAGGAGTTAACACTTTATGAAATTATTGATCGCTGTTTGTTTGGTCGTCGCCAGTTTTTTTAGCGTAGCCGATGATGTGATTCGAGAATCTGCCAACGGCTCAGTCAACTGGAGTCAGGGCGTTATTTATGCCCAAGGGTTCGGTACCGCCCGAGAGGGTATGCCGGAAGCGCAAAGACGACTTCTGGCTAGAAGAGCCGCCCTGGTCGATGGTCAGCGTAATCTGTTAGAAATCACGAAAGGTGTGCGCTTGACGTCCATGACCAAAGTCGTTGATCAAATCGTTGATCAGAGCACCATGGCAACTCGGGTTCAAGGCGTAATTCGGGGCGCGGTACCGGTCAAAGAGCACTACCAGAATGACATCTATACCGTGACTATGGCCATGTCGATCGGCGGCGAATTGCTCAACGCCGTGTTACCCAAACCAGATGAATTGGTTTTCAATCTAAATCCCAGCCCGACTAGGGCCGTTTGGCGAAGTCTAAGCCAACGCATCAACCCTGCTTTCATATGGCTTGAAAATCAATTGGTTAGCAAGTCTTTTGCAAGCCAGTCTTTTATTCTGAACGGTCAAGACGAGGCGGATACCGCGCGCCGGATCATTAAATGGATCGAGCAATCAAGGCCCAACGACATCACCTCTGCGCTCAGGCAGTCCTTAAACGAATACGCATCCGGTGAGTTTTCAGGGCTGCTCATCGATGCCAGCGGGGTTAACGATTTTGAATTGGCAACGATTCCGACAATTCGCGATACCGAAGGCCGTGTTATCTATCCAAATGAAGAGACGTCTTACGCGGACATCGCGAATAAGCGAGGCGTTAGCTATGATTTTGATATCAACGATGCGGTTCGCAATGCGCGCGTGGCGCAAGTGCCGATGATCGTCAAGGCGACGAATACCTATGAAGGCCTGCCCTCAGATCTCGTTATTTCAACCGACGCCGCCAGTCGAATTCAGGCTAGCGAGAGTGCTCGTCGAGCGATGAATCAGGCTGGCGTGATGATCGTTGTGGCATTCTAGGGGGGCAACCCGGACCCCGTTCGGATGAGGCTTCTAGCCCCTACGAGCCCCTAGTATTTCCCAGAGCCTTGATAGGCCCATGCCCCAATGCTCGGTTAAACCACTAAACGGCGTATTAACTCAGCCTGTTCTGAGGGCGCTACCGCCGCGGCTTCCAAGTACCCCTTAATACCGCCAAACTCTGACTTCATGCCTGTGAGGGCGGCCTCAAGGTATTCTCGTTTGACTTGGGTAATGACCTCCAGTGAGGCCGCGTCAATCTCAATGCCTTGCTCGCGCATCCTATCTCGAGTGCGGGTCATCAGCTCACTCGCCTCATTGGTCAACAGGTAATCCGCCATCACAAGCTTCTCGGATATGCCAAGCATCAGTTGAATTACCGCAACCCCGAAGCCGGTACGATCCTTACCGGCCATACAGTGCACTAAAAAGCCCTGCTCGGTCGTGATCAACGCTCGAAACATCTGAGCGTAAGCGGCGACATGTTCGCAAGCGATTTCTCGAGTAATTTCTTGCATAAAGGCGCTGCGTTCCGCGGCGGAGTGTTGTCCCATGGACACACTGCCTCGCAAATCTGAGCTCGTGCCAGGTGCAATCGGGATGTGTTTTTGGCAGTCAAACGTCGGCAGGTTGGGTGTGGGATACAACGCCACCTCATCCGCACCTCTTAAATCGCAAATCACGCCAATGTTCAGCGCTTGAAATCCTGCAGCGCCGTCTGCGGTAAAATCACTCAACATGCCGCATCGGAACAAGTGACCCTTGATAACATGCCCGCCGGATGCAGTGGGGTAGCCCCCAAAATCCCTAAAGTTCAAACTGCCCTGGAGACCAACAAATCGGTCGGACGGGTTTTGAAAGATCATACGCAAGTCTCCGAAGACATTACCGAATTACGGTAGGGCGCGCCGCTTATCCGTTTTGAATTGGCGCCGAGCGCTAGGGTAGCACTTTTTGGAGTTCAAAACTGACGGCCTTGCCGTGTTTGGAGTCAGCAACGGTGGTGTTTTGCCAAAGCCGTTCCAGCCCTGGATTTTCACGTAACTCGCGCACAAGGCCTTTAATTAGAAGTGCAATCCAGGTCGCAGC
>Ga0209630_10001903_pt1 | contig 21234 bp, 26 predicted proteins | sample COG_01_FD_184745 | JGI IMG/M metagenome (GOLD analysis project Ga0209630, IMG submission 184745) | Pelagic Microbial community sample from North Sea - COGITO 998_met_01 (SPAdes) (version 2) | ecosystem: Environmental > Aquatic > Marine > Neritic zone/Coastal water | place: Helgoland, sampling... | reverse complement strand
ACATAGAAATGAATTATAAAACTGATAATATAGAATTTAATATTAAGTCAGGTGATGTTTTGAATGTAACTAGAAACCATAACCTATTGACTATGAACTTTCCTGCTTATGAACCTAAAATTATAGATCAAAATTTAGATGAATTATATGATGCTTTTGGTGTTCGACCAACATTATTTCTTTGTTGTAATTATGGATTAGCAGTTTTCAATAATGAAGCAGAAATTATTGAAATTATTCCAAACTTAAACGCAATAGAAAAATTATCTTATAATGGAATAATTGTTACGGCACCAGGAGAAAATGTCGATTTTGTATCAAGATTTTTTGCTCCCAAATTCGGAATACCAGAAGATCCAGTTACAGGAGGAGCACATTGTGAACTTATTCCTTATTGGTCTAAGCGATTAAATAAAGAGGATATGATAGCAAAGCAGTTATCAAAAAGAGGTGGAATAATACATTGCTCATATTTAGGTGATAGAGTAAATATGGGAGGTGAGGCAACTACTTATATGCAAGGAGAATTGTTATTGGGTATAAAGGAATGACTAAAATCTATAGAGCAGAAGTTAATTCATCAGTTGAATTCACTCAATCACTGTAGAGTAAATCCAACTGATGAAATAACTAAATAAAAAGGAGCAATAAATGATTACAGAAATTTTTTTACCAATGTTCTAATAGAAGATATTAATAAACTATAAAATAATATATGTGAGAATAAATTGAATAATAAAAATAAATGGGAGTTAAACGGTATTAAAATTGTGTCAGAAAATGACTTGGATGATAATACACCCCAAACTAAAGGAATGAAGAGGTTTGCTGCTATAGCTAAAAGTAATGTAGGAGCTGAAAAAATTTGGGCGGGAACAGTCAATATAGAACCTAGCGCTAAAACAGGCGCACATCATCATGGAGAAATAGAAAGTGTAATATATGTTTTATCGGGAAAAGCAAAAATGAGATGGGGAGAAAAATTAGAATTTGAACACCATGCTAACCCAGGTGATTTTATATTTGTACCTCCATTTGTTCCACATCAAGAAATTAATGCTTCTAATAGTGAAATACTTAAATGTGTATTATTTAGAAGTGGACAAGATCCAGTAGTAGTAAATTTAGATATTCCAGAGGCAGACGAGCATAATGACAAATATTGGATAGATGATATTCACAGAGAAAAAAATTAGTTTAAATTAATATTACTTTATACTTATTCTGTTACTGTGGAGTAGTTTTGTATCGCCCATCTTTTATAGGATACTACAAACCCTCTTAATATCCACACCAAAAACAATCGATAACATTGAATTAAAGTTAGATATAATTCCTAAGATAAATCTTCGAGATATGGATAGCTATGGAGAGTATAGTAAGTTTATAATAAGCGAAGTGTTAAGATTAAGAGATAGGGGATATACCTACCCAGAGATAGTAAGTAACTTCAATGATAGAGGAATTAGAAGTAGACAGAATAAAGAATTTTATAAGAATTTAATAGTTAAGTAAATTTATTTAAAACAACTAATTATTATACTTTAATGCTTCCTGAAGTGATTTACGGTACCTTTCAAAATCTTCTACCTGAGGAAGATGGCCTAGACCTTCTAGCTCTATAACATTAATTTTAGAATTACGTCTTTTAGCTTGTTTACCTAAATTATCATATCTTCCAAGCTCATATTCAATACCTATTTTTTTCCAGTTACGTCCAGGTCCAGTTCTATCTCGTGTTCCAATAATTAAAGAAACAGGCATTTTAAAATTTTTAAACTCTTCTATAACTGGCCCTGTAAAAATCATATTATAGGCCAGTGCACTAACTTTTGCTAATGTAGGCCAGTCACTGCCGTTTACCCATCCAATTAAGGGTATAGCTAAGGCCTCATACTTTTTATTCCAAGAGCCATCATAATAATATTTTTTTTGATAATTTATTATGCTCTGATATGTTAACTTTAATTCTTTTTCATAGAAAAAATTAACATCTTTATATTCTACAAAGTTTAAATAGTTCTCTAAGCCAATTGGGTTAACTAAAATAATACGCTTAGTTATATCTGGAAAAAGAAGTGCAAAACGGGATGCGAGCATACCACCCATAGAATGAGCAATTAATTGTGTTGATTTAATATCTAAATGTTTTAATAAATTTTTAGTATTATTAGATAAAGCTTCAAATGAATATTGATAGTCTAATGGCTTTGATGATTTTCCAAACCCTAATTGATCAGGTATTAAAACTCCATATCCCATAGAATTAAGAAATTCTGCTGTCTCTTTCCAATAAGCTCCATTAAAATTTTTTCCATGCAATAAAGTTACTACCCCCTTATCAGAATTAGAAGTCGGTAGATACATATAAGCCATATCAAGGTCTTTGCCTTGAGATTGAAATTTATATCTATTTAATTTGTAAGGATAATCATATTTACTTAAATTTTTATCGAAAAATACTTTTTTTAAATTATCTGTATCTTGTGCATAAGTTATTGAAGATACTAATATAAAAAAATTCAATACCAAACCTAATGGAAAAAATAATTGATTTTTAATCATAATCTCTTTAATCCTTTTTTTTTTCAGATGCTAACTTCTCATCTCTTATTCTTTTTCTCTTAATTATAGAATGCACATGAGCACCTCTGAAAGTTTTTTAATAATATTATTTTGACTTATGATTTATTGAACTGCTAGTCTTTTTATGAAACTAATTTTTGGGAGGAAATTAAAAGATGTTTTTAGAACCGTATAAAAAATATGTAGATTTTTCTGGAAGAGCAAGAAGAAAAGAAATTTGAAACAACTATTTAATGATAGCTATATAATTGTTAAATTATTTAAGTTTTGTTTGATAAAAATTATTTATTTATATAGTTCATTAGGGAGTGATTAAAATTTACATAGCAATGAATAGATTTAAAATTGTTAATGGTAGAGAAAGAGATTTTGAAAAAATATGGAAAGACAGAGACACTCATTTAGATAAAGTAAAAGGTTATAAGGAATTTCACTTAATAAAAGGAGCCAAGGAAGACTCTTTTACTCTTTATGCATCTCATACTATTTGGGTTACTAAAGATGATTTTGTAAACTGGACACAATCTGATGCTTTTCGTATGGCACATAAGGGTGCAGGAAAGCATGGAGATATGTATATTGGACATCCTGTATTTGAAGGCTTCGATGTGGTAATATGATAGTTAAGGAAGTTTCTGGAGCTATAGGAGCTATAATTGAAGATGTACAACTTAATAAAAACTTACATGCAAATACTATTTCTGATATCTATGATGTTTTTTTAAAATACCAAGTTATTTTTTTTAGGAATCAAAACTTAACTCCTGAAAGTCTAATATTTTTTGCTAAACAAATTGGAAAACCAATTAGTTATCCCTTTGTCAAAGGGCTAGATTCTTTTCCTGAAATTACTCCTATTTTAAAAAAAAAAACTGATATTAATAACTTTGGTGGAATATGGCATAGCGATACTACGTATCAGAAAGAGCCTCCAAAATGTACGATGTTATATGCTATAGAGGTTCCTGACTCGGGAGGTGATACAGAATTTTCAAATCAATACCTTGCATATGAAAGTCTATCGGATGAAATGAAATTTTTTTTAGATAAAAAAAAAGCTGTCAATATATCTGGTAAAATTGAAGTTACAAAAACAAGATCTGATGTGTTGAAGCATTCAGCTTTAGCCATCAAAAACAATAAACTAGAAGCTATTCATCCAGTTGTAAGAATGCATCCTGAAACTAAAAAAAAATCATTATATATTAATGAGGCTCATACTACTCATTTTATCGGTATGAGTGAAGAGGAAAGTAAGCCTATTTTAAAAAAATTATTTATACATCAAGTCAATTCAAAATTTACATGTCGTTTTAAATGGGAGAAGGGTTCAGTAGCTATTTGGGATAATAGATGTACTTTGCATAATCCAATAAATGATTACCATGGCTCAAGAAGATTAATGCATAGAATTACATTTCAAGGTGATAAGCCTTTTTAAAAATATAAAAAAATGTTTAAATAACAATCACAAATATTGTTTAATGAAGAAATACAAGGAAATTAATTTTATGAAATATTTACTAATTATATCATGTTTATTATTTACAAATCCTGGATGGGGTAAAGATATAAATTGGTATGACTTAGAAGAAAGAGATGGTCTATATTATGAAAAAGTTAAGAATATTCTTTTTACAGGAGATATTACTGGTAGAGAAAATGGAAAAATAATTAAAGGTAAAAGAGAAGGTGAATGGCTAGAGTATTGGGGTAACGGTCAATTATATTCTCAAAAAAATTATAAAAGTGGCAAATATGATGGCGAATATTTTAGCTATTATGAGAGTGGCCGACTTAATGTAAGTGTAAATTACAAAGATGGAAAAAAAAATGGTGAATTTATAGATTATTATGAAAGTGGAAAGGTAAATTGGAGAGAAACTTTTATAGATGGTAAAATAGAAGGTGAATCTTTAATTTATTATGAGACAGGTCAGTTATGGTATAAAACTAATTTTAAAGACGGAAAAAGGCACGGTTTATATTTAAAATATAATATTAATGGTCAATTAATAGAGGAAAAAACATATATAAACGGTAGTATTGATGGTGAATGGTTAAGGTATTATGATAATGGTGGTTTAATTGAAAAAAATATATACAAAAATGGTAAGTTAATTAATACAATGACACCCTAAATTTTATAACAATAAAATTGTTAAAATTTTTTATCATTCAAAGATATAAAATAACAATTTCTTTTAATAATAAACTTTTAGAATAGTTATTTAGGAATCATGGTAAGCTATTAGGTTAGAGTATTTAATATGATTGAAGATGGTGAAATTATAGAAATAGTTAAATTAAAAATAAGAGATCCTATAACTCAGAGAGAGATTGCAGTATGGATAATTGAAAATATGCAGAATATTGAATTTCCATCTTCTAATACTCTTGAAAGACTAATAGAAGTAATTGAAAGAATTAGACAAGAGTTCCCATTAGATTGGAAGAGCAGATGTTTTGATAGTTTTGTATCTTTTAATAAATATTAGAATATTAATTTAAGCTTATAAAATTAGTTCTTTAATAGTTTTTTAAAAAATTAAAGAACTATTGTAACCCATTAAATATTATAGTAAATATTCCTCACTTAAGAACTCATTTAAATGCTGAATATTAGAATAGGAATATACTTATTATGGAGTTAATCATAGAGTTGATAGTAATTCTTATGCTAACGATATTTCAATCTGTATTTGGTGTAGGTTTACTTTTATTTGGTACACCAATATTCTTATTTATAGGATACAATTTTGAATCAACCTTAATTGTATTATTGCCTATTTCGATTTCTATCAGTTTTCTTCAAATAATATCTCAAAAAAAGTCTGTTATACCTCTAATTTTTGAATACAATCTTTTTTGTTTACCATTTCTAATTATTTTTCTAGTTATTGCAATAAAATTTGGAAACCTAATAGATATTAAGGTCTATGTATCAACATTTTTAATCATTTCATCTATTTTAATATTAAATAAAAATAAGTTTATTTTTATAAATGAATATTTATTAAAATATAGAAAATTATGTTTAATTCTTATAGGTTCTATTCATGGCTTTTCTAATATGGGAGGAGGATTTTTATCTATTTTTTCTACTACAGTTAATGGAAATGATAGAGATCTAACTAGAAATTATATTTCTTATGGTTATTTTATTATGGGAGCTATTCAGTATGTTACAATATTGCTTATAAGTTTAAACAATATAGATTTTACCAAGTTGTATTATTTAATTATACCATTAGTTTTATATTTTCCATCTCAAAAAATTTTTAAAAAAATTAATAATCAACTTTTTATAATAATAATTAATTATATTGCATTAATATTCGGAATCATTGCTCTAGTAATAAGTTTAACTTTAAAGGCTTAATAAATTTTGAATTATAATAATTATAGAATGCAAGTATTGGGATAGCCTCAAGAAAGTATTAATATATTAATATTATTTAATGGGAGGAAAATAATGTTGAAAGATAGTTTAACCCAAGATATGGGAGTGCTTTTAAGAAGAGAGACTGAAGCAAGAATTTTAATACCTTTTGTAAAGAATTTAATTACAGTATTTGGTAAGTCTAAAATATTAAATATATTAGAAAGCACCATAAAAAAGGAAGCAAAAAGACAAGGGAAAGATCTATCAAAAGAGTATGGCAATAATGTTGATGCTTTTTTGAAAACATTAAGTTTTTGGACTAAGGATAATGCTTTAGAAATCGATATTTTAAATAAGTCTGATTCAAAATTAGATTTTAATGTTACTCGTTGTCGATATGCAGAAATGTATAATGCTATGGGTATAAATGATTTAGGTGCTATTTTATCCTGTAATAGAGATGCATCTCTTATAGAAGGTTTTAATGTGAAAGCAAAATTAGAAAGAAAAAAAACAATAATGAATGGAGATAAATGTTGTACTTTTAGGTATGATTTTAATAATAAAAAATAGAGGTATTTTATATAATAAATATTTATGAAGTAGTTATTTACTTTTATTATTATTAATAGCTTTTGATAATAGTATAATTGTTCAGTGTATTTAATATATTTTTAAATTACTAATATGAATTTACAAAACTTCTTCAAGGAATTACTAATATTTGTATATATTTAAATATTGGATAGCCCAAAGTGATAAATGATTTGTTTTCAAAAGATGTGTTTCTAAAAATTAAAGAACATAAAATATTTCAATCTATAGTAATTATTGCTATTATTTTATCAGCTTTTCTTGTCGGAGCATCTACCTTTAAAATTAACAACACACTAATAACTATTTTCTGGTTTGTAGACATTTTTATTACATTATTTTTTATAATAGAAATTATAATTAGGTTTATAGCTGAGCCTAATAAAAAAAATTTTTTAAAAAACGGCTGGAATTTATTTGATTCATTAATTGTTTTCATTTCTATAATTCCCATTGGCCCAAATTCTTCTATACTGGTGTTTAGATTATTACGAATTTTTAGAGTTCTAAGACTTATTTCTGCTGTACCAGAATTGAAAGAATTAATTGAAGCTCTATTACTTTCTATTAAAAGAGTTTTTTATGTATCATTGTTATTATTTATCATACTCTATATATACGCTTCCTTTGGCTCTATATTATTTTCAGCAGATGATCCTGAAAGATGGAGGGATATGGGAGTGTCCATGATTACATTAGTTCAGGTATTAACATTATCAAGTTGGGAGCAAGTAATGCTTCCTTTACAAAAAATTTATTGGTGGTCTTGGGTATATTTTTTTAGTTTTATAGCTATTGGCTCTATAACAGTTTTAAATTTAATTATTGCTGTATTAGTTGATGTAGTTACAAACCAGAAAACAAATAAGTAAATTATATTATTTATATTAATTAGTAAAATTAATTAATATAAATAATATATGTAATATTTGACTATTATGATCAAAGCGTTATATCAGAGTAACGTTTATGTGTTAATTAATAAAAAAAAGGGAGTGAAGAGTTATATGAAAAATATATTTTCTATAATTTCACTTATAGCATTTGCTTTATCAGCTCTAAGCACGGTTTCTTTCGCTAGAGATGATGAAGATGCTATAGGAAAGTTAAGTAGTTTCAAAGCTACTCATAAAGATGTTGATTGGGTTAGAGTTGAACAAAATACAAAATTTGCAGATAATGTTAGGAAGAATATTCTTCCTAAAATTAAGATGCCAGCTGGCTTCAAAATTGAGTTATTTGCTGTTGTTCCAGACGCTAGAAACATGGCTGTAAGCAGAAATAAAGGCGCAGTATGGATCGGCACAAGAAAAGATAAAGTTTGGCAAGCAACTGACAGAGATATGGACAATATCGCAGATACTGTAGAGCAATTCGCACCTACAGTTAATTTTGATATTCCAAATGGTCCATGTTATAGTGATGATGGTCATCTATACATAGCTGAAAGAAACAGAGTTTTATGGTTTCCAGCAGCTGAGTATTTCATGGAAAGTGCAGACACTGTAGCTATTCCAATCATTAATCAAGGTGAACTAATTCCAGTAGATGAAGAGTCTTACAATCATACTGGTAGAGTTTGTGCAATTGGTCCAGATAACAAACTATACGTAAGTCTAGGGCAACCTTTTAACGTAACAGGTGCTGATAAACTAGATATGTATAGAGAAGTTGGAATCGGCGGAATGATTAGTTTTAATCGTTTCCCAGGAGAATTAGATCGTAAAGTAGTAGCAACTGGAATAAGAAATTCTGGTGGTCATGCTTTTAACAAACAAGATGGTTCTTTATGGTTTACTGATAATCAAGTAGACGGTATGGGCGATGAAACTCCTCCAGGCGAACTAAATAGAATGCCAAAAATGGGCATGTGGTACGGTCATCCTTATTATGGTGGTGGTGATGTAAGAACTGCTGACTATTCAGGTGAAGTTCGTGCTGATTTAGCTAAAATCTATGTAAAACCTCAAGTAGAGATGATTGCTCATGCAGCTGATCTAGGTATGATGTTCTACGATGGTGATATGTTCCCAAAAGAATATGATAATGCAATATTTAGTGCACAACATGGTTCTTGGAATGCAGTAAAAGCTAGAGGCGCAAGAATTATGGTAACTTTTTTAGATAAAAACGGTAATGCTAAAAAAACTGTACCATTTGCTGAAGGTTGGATGACAGAAAAAGGTAGATATATTGGACGTCCGGTTGACGTACAACAATATATTGACGGATCTATTCTAGTATCTGACGATAAAGCAGGTGTTGTTTACAGAATAAGTTATGGTGATACAGAACGTGCGTCTAATTAATTAGACAAAACTTAATGGGCTAGTTATTCTAGCCCATTATTTTCTTTAATTTTAATTTTCTTTAATTTCAATTTTCTTGATTAAGCTATGATAAACTTCTATAAATTTATTTTTTTTATATATTTAATCTTTATAACTTCTATAAGTAAAGCAGAAGAAACTTCAGAAGGTAGACTTGTTGCTGAAGGTATATGCGCAGTTTGTCATGGTATAGATGGAATAGCAGGAACAGCCGGAAGTTCTGCATTAGTACCTAATTTAATAGCGCAAAATAGACTTTATATGATAGATAAACTAGAGGCTTATAAATCTGGTAAGTTAGAGCATCATCAAATGAGCCTTATAGCGCAGATGCTTTCAAGTGAAGATATAAAAAATGTTGCTGATTGGTATTCTAAAATTGAGATAGAAGTTAAGTCTGAAATAGAACCTCTAAACTATTAAATTTCCACCTATAAAAAATATAGTATTAATTATAATAAAAATAGCTTAAATTATTTAAGCTTTTTATAGTTTTCTCTCCAAAATGCATAGAGTCCTGATGATACAACCATTATTGAGCCTATTATAACAGGAGTTTCTAGAGCTTCATTAAAGACTGATACTCCTATCATTGAGACAAATACCAGATGAAGATAGCTATAGGGTTGAAGCATAGAAGCCTCAGCTAGTTCTAGAGCTTTAATCATGCATATATGTGCTAATACACCAAGTATGCAGATTATAGCTATCCAGAACCAATCAATTGATGCAACCTCTTTATAATAAAATGGTCCTATAGAGGAAAGAATTATTGCTCCTATAATTGCCGTATAAAACAATGTTGTATCATTATTATCTTGTCTTGATACCAGCCGAGTTAGAATTTGATATAGTGCAAAAAGAAATGCACAACCTAATGCAATAAATGAAAAGGGTTCAAAAACATTTATACCAGGTCGTAAAATAATCATAATGCCGACAAAGCCAAATATAATTGCTGTCCATCTTCTCCAGCCGACAGATTCTTTTAATATGAAAACGGATAATACCGTTACAATTAATGGTCCAACGGCAAATATTGCAGAAGTTTGAATTAAACCTATTTTATAAAAACAATAATGGGCAAAACATAGTTCTATAGTTAATATTATACTTCTTATAATCTGCAACAAAGGATTTTTACTTTTATATACTACTTTAAGAGATTTTCCTTTTCTTGAATACAAGATAATTATAAATAATGCAAAAACCCAGTATCTAAACATTCCAAGTGTTATTACATTATAATGTTGTGATAGGTACCTAATTACGCCATCCATTAATGAGTATGATAAAATCGCGCATATCATAAGGAATATACCAATTTTGTTATTAGATGCCTTAATATTCATATAGCTCTTATTTAATTTTTAATTAAAGAATGAAAATAATAGTAGCTAAACAATATAATCCTTTTAAAGTAAAATATAGCTTATTCTTTACATAAAATATTTGGGGAAATGGAATGTATGTTCCAAAACACTTTGAAGAGAATAGAGAAGAAGAAATAAAGAGAATTATAGAAAATTATCCATTAGCTACATTAGTAGGTAACACTAAAAATGGTATAGTAGCGAACCATATTCCCTTAATACTATATAAATCTTTTAATTCTAAAAAAATATTAATAGGGCATATTGCAAGATCTAATAAACTCCATGAAGAGTTGCAATATGATGATAATGTTATTGTAATATTTAAGTCAGAAGATGCTTATATAAGTCCTAATTGGTATCCTACCAGAAATAATAAGAAAGAGCATGTACCAACTTGGAATTATCAATCCGTACATTTATATGGAAAAATTTCTTTTAATAATAAGAAAAAATTTTTACTTAAAACTGTTAAAGAATTAACTAGTATTTTTGAAAAAAGTAAGAAAAAAACAGATTGGAAGATGAATGATGTTTCATCTGAATACATGTCTTCCATGCTTAAAGAAATTATAGGGTTTGAAATTAGTATTTCTAAACAAATAGCTAAGTCTAAATTAAGTCAAAATAGAGAAAAGGAAGATGTGCAGAATGTTATTAAAGAATTAAAAAACAATGGGTATCCTTTTTTATCTAATTCAATGAATAAACTATAATACATTTTTAATCACTATGATTTGGAATATTTTTAAGCAACTTTTAGCGATCTTTTGTAAATAGCTTAATAACCCTAAAATTAAGTTTTAATATTTTTAATTAACCTAAGGGTCATATTACCTAAAACAACCATTCTAATTACTTGGTTAGGCATAGAAACATAGTTCTTAATTGTAATAAGGGCCTCATTAGTAATATTTTTATATTTAATTTTTTGCCTTCTGAGATTAATGCCGTTAGTATTTAGATAATATAATACTTCTTCAAACACTTTTTCTAAGTGTCCATTCTCATGGAATGATTTAAAGTTATCGTATATAATGGTTAAAAATTCTGGCCAGTAGGACAAATGTCTCCAGAGAGTAGCTACATGAGAATCTAGGCCTTGAGATGAGCCAAGAGAATTAACTTTCTTTACCTTTAGCCAGCTTTCAGGACTGATTTCTTCTTTATTCCTCAATATAGGAAATGTAGGTACTATTATTTTTTTGGATATATTGGTTATAGCTACACGAGGTTTATATTCTGACATTACTAAAGCTGATAAAGCCATTAAATTCATGCCATTAGATTTATTATAAGCCTCAATAATATTTTCAATATGTATTAAGTCACTTTTTTTTATACCTTTGCAATGGTTATTAATATTAGGAGTAGGTAAATTTATATTATTTATCATATTCTTTAGGGCTAGTTCAGGAGTGCCCGAACGATATATTGGTTTAGTTAGTAACCATATATCTTCTAGACTATTATTCATACTTGCAAGTCCTCTCCATATGGAAGTAATAAGAGGAATATTCATAGTATTTCTTATGTCTTCAAATATTTCAGCTGTTTTTCCTTTAGCTTCATTTTCATTAATAGCAGTAACAGGGTCGTAGGAAAAATCGGCATTAGGCAAAATATTATCCAATATAATTATTCAATTTATAATATTAAATCATAGGTGTTAATGTTTGTCACTCTGATATTTGACTACAAAATTTTTAATAGTTTATAATTGAAATGATTTTAAATAGGATTTTTAGAAATGGATTAAGATGGGAAGTTTAATAATTAAAGGTGCTCCAGGATCTCCTTATACAAGAAAAATGTTAAGTATATTAAGATATAGACGAATACCTTATAAATTTATTATAGGTGGTTTGTTTGAAATAGGAATAATGAATACTTCTCATTTGCCGAAAGCAAAAATAAATTTGATGCCTACATTTTATTTTGAAAATAAAGATAAAAAATTAGAGCCTATGGTTGATTCAACATTTATAATAAGAAGATTAGAAAATTTATATTCAGCTAGGTCAGTTATACCTAGTAATCCAGTATTAAAGTTTTTAGATTATTTATTAGAAGATTATGCAGATGAATGGCTTACTAAGGCTACATTTCATTACAGGTGGACTTATAATGAAGATATTATAAAAGCTGGTAATACATTATCAAGATGGAGCTCTTTAACAGATAATGAAGATCAAATAAAATCTATAAGAGATGATATTTCTCAACGTCAAATTTCTAGATTACACGTTGTAGGTAGTAATAAAATAACATCTAATATTATTGAAAAAAGTTATAAAAACATATTAAATTTATTAAATATTAATATGAATAATTATCCATATACATTTGGTCATAAGCCTATAGCTAGTGATTTTGCATTATTTGGTCAGCTTACACAATTAGCTGCTTTTGATCCAACTCCAACTAAGATAGCTGATAATATTGCATCAAGAATTGTTGCATGGGTGGGAGTTATGGAGGATTTGTCAGGCTTAGAAACGAATAATTTAGATTTGGTTGATAGTTATAATTTAACAGAATCCTTAAGAAATATTTTTAAGGAAATTGGAAGAACTTATATCCCAGTTTTAATAGCTAACCAAAGGGCAGTTAATAATAATAAGGAAGAGGTAGAAACAGAGATAGATGGCTCCTTATGGAATCAAAAACCATTTCCTTATCAGGCTAAATGTTTACAATGGTTAAAAGATGAATTTGATTTATTATCTAGTAAAGACAAAAAATTAACAGAGAATTTTTTAAATGGAACTGGCTGTGAGGTTTTGTGTAATGAAAAATAATATTTATAAAGAATATCATTTAAAATTAACAGAATGTTTTTTATTAATTGAAGAATGCTATTGGGATCTTCAAGAAGTATATGATGAGACGAAAATTAATTATAAATTTGATGAAAAAAATAGTGCTACATTACCATATGGTTTATGGAAATTTTACTTGATAGAAGAATGTTCTAAAGAAATAGCATTAGAAAACGGGAAGGGTATATATTCTTTAAGTTGTAATAATTTATTTAATTTAATTAAGGATTATGCAAATTGGAAACCTAAGGATGAAAATGATTGGAATAATGGCAATGATTTGCTTGGAATATCAGGTAAAGCTAAGGAATGTTTATCTAGTATTATTTCTGACTTATATAATAGAAAAGATGGTAATGTTGAATTTTATAGAGATTTGGAATTACCGGTGGAGTAGAAATGAAAGCTAGTATTAATGTAGAAAAAGATGCTCTAGAATTAATGTCTAAGGGTAATTTAGAAGAGCCTGTTATTATGTTAAATTTATTAAAATATTTAGATATTGCAAAATCAGGCTTTGGAGTAGATGGCTTAACTGGAAGAAAGGCTTATGAAGTTTATGGAAAAAAATTTGCAAAATTTCAGCCAAAATATGGAGGAGAGCCTATATGGATGGGAAAAGTTCATAATTCTATAATTGGAATAGATGATTGGGACATATCTATTCTAGTACGTTATCCTAAAAGAATAAATTTTATAAATATGTTTAATGATACGGATTATAAGGCTATTGCTCTAATCAGAGCAGCGGCTTTAAAAGATAGTAGAATTATAGAAATGTCAGAGTTATTGCACAGGAATATAAAATAATATGATTCTATCTATCGATCATATAGTTCTAACTATAACAAATTTAAATAAGACAGTTTTTTTCTATTGTGATGTCTTAGGTATGAAATTAGAAGAGTTTAAGTTGGGACCAAATAGAGAAATAAGAAAATGTCTAAAATTTGGCAACCAAAAAATCAATTTGCATGAAAATAATAATTTAATTAAGCCAGGCGCAAAAGTTGCAAAGCCGGGAACGGGAGACATTTGTTTTATTTCAGATAAGAATATATTAGAGTGGGAAAAAATTTTGACAAGAAATAATATAAAAATAGAACAGGGTCCTATTAAACAAATTGGCGCTACTAGTGATTTATATTCAATCTATATTAGAGATCCTGATAAAAATCTTATTGAAATTTCTAATAGAGTAAATATTTAATTTTTAATTAAATATTTATTAGTAACGAATTATTGATAAAAAATTGAGGAAAAAAATTATATATCGAGCCGCTTATAAATAAGAATATAGAGAATATATATATATATTTATTGAAACATCGTAGACTAGTACATGATTTTTCATCTTTAGAGTCTGTAGGACAGGAGTGATTCCTGTTTCTTATTTTAAGAATACCGCTAGTTATTATTAATGAACCTGAGATAATAAATAATAAAATGCTGTATTTTTCAATTAAAATTAATTTTGGAAAACTAGAGTATATATATGCTAATACAGGACCTCCTCCTAGTAACAGTAACAATGCAGGTAAAGCGCAGCATATACACATACTAAGGCTAGCAAATAAGCTTGAAAGTGTTAATATTGTTAATTTTTTTGGTATTTTGTTTTTAGATATTATATTCATTTTTTACTATTTTTTTAAGTTTATAATTTATTTAAATGTTTATATTCAAAACTTTATGACGTATAAATAACTGAGGTGCCAGGAGGATCTGAATAAAAGTAACTTGGCACCTCAGTAATAATTAACTATGCAATATTATTGCATGTTAGAAATATATTGTCAAAGAGATAATAACATGTTATTTTTTTTATGGAGAAAAAAATGCAAGATGAAAAAAAAAATAAAGCTATAGATATTTGTATTAAAAATAACGAATCTATAACTCCAAATAGGTTATTGATCTTAGATATTTTATCAGCAACAAAATTACCTATATCTGCTTATGATATACATGCAATAGTTAAAGAAAAAGGAAAAAATTTAAATATTTCTTCTGTATATAGAGTTATTGAATTTTGGGCACAATTAAAAGTTCTACATAAAATATCGTTTTTAAATAAATATATATTATGTGATAATACTGAAGAAAAACATACGCATATTACTAATATATGTACTAGCTGTTTAACTGTCATAGAGACATGTAATAAAGCTATGGGTTTAAATCTTGAAAAAAGTTCTAAAAATTTAGGCTTAATTTTAAGTCCTAATATGAATATAGAAATTCCAGTTATATGTGAGAGCTGCCAGTAATTAATTACAATTTATTAAAAATTATATTTATGAATTAGGAAATGAATGAGTAAAAATCTAATATCTGTAGAAAATCTAAATTATAGTTTAGGTGATAATACCAAATTTTCTTTAAAAATTAATAAATTTATTTTGAAAAAAAGTGATAGCTTTTTAATCTATGGTGACTCTGGATTAGGAAAATCAACTTTTTTGAATTTACTTTCCGGTACTCTTAGACCAAAAGAAGGTGCTATTAATATTTTAGGGACAAATATAGTTGATAGCTCTTCTGCTGTAAAAGACAAAATTAGGGGTGATCATTTTGGAATAGTATTTCAAACTTTTAATCTATTACCCTATATTACCGTTAAAAATAATATTTTATTAGGCAAAGCTTACTCTAATAGAAAGCAATTATTATCCAGCAATGATGAAGTAAAAATATTAATGGATAAGTTATCTTTAAATTACAAAGACCTTGTAGATCGCAAGGCATACGAATTGAGTATTGGTCAGCAACAGAGGGTTGCAGTCGCCAGGGCATTAATTGGAAAGCCTGAAATTATCATTGCAGATGAGCCTACTTCGGCGCTCGATCAAGATAATCAAAAAGAATTTATTAATTTATTATTTAAATCATTGGATGAAAATGAACAGGGTTTAATTATGGTTAGCCATAACAAAAAATTATCTAAAAAATTTAAAATAGTTAAAAATATTACTGAAATATGTGAGGTTAATAATGATTAAATTTACTTTAGTATTTCAATCTTTATTAAATAGATGGTTGAGCTGTCTATTAATTATTTTAACACTTGCCTGTTCGATTTCATTATACTTTACTGTTTCTCGAATACAAGAGTCTGTTAAATCAAGCTTTAAAAATACTGTTTCTGGAGTAGATAGTGTGGTTGCTGCACGTGGTGGAAATTTGCAGATTTTACTTAATAGTGTTTTCCTTATTGGCGAACCTAGTGCTCCTATTCAATGGGATACTTATAAAGATATAACTGATAATAAAAAAATAAAATGGGCTGTTCCAATATCACTAGGAGATAGTCATAAAGGCTATCGTGTAATAGGAACAACTAATAATTATTTTAAGGAAATTAAATATTCATCTGGAAAAAATATAGAATTTCTATCAGGCAATTCTTTCAATGAGGTATTTGATGTTGTTATAGGGAGTGTTGTTGCAAGTAAATTAAATTATGACATCGGTGAAGAAGTAGCCATAACGCATGGGCTGTCTGAAGTAGGAGAGGTTCATACTTTTCATTCAGAAGATGAAAGTCCTGAAGAGCACGCTAAACATGAAGAGCTTGATGATCACGAAGACCATGCAAAACATGAAGAACATGAAGAGCATGATGATCACGAAGAGCACGCTAAACATGAAGAGCATGATGATCACGAAGACCACGCTAAACATGAAGAGCATGATGATCACGAAGACCATGCAAAACATGAAGAGCATGATGATCACGAAGACCATGCAAAACATGAAGAACATGACGATCACGCTGGACATGATCATGAAAACTTAGGCTTTAAAATCACAGGAATTTTAAAACCGACAGGTACCCCAATTGATAATGCAGTATTTGTAAGTTTAGCTGGAATAGAAGCTATGCATACAGGTTGGATTGGTAATCAGAAAGTTATAGATGTATCAGTAGAACAAATTATGAAAAATGAATTAGAGCCTAAAACTATTTCTGCTATATTTCTTTCTCTAAATAATAGAACGCAAATATTTCAGTTTCAACGAGATGTTTTGAATTATAAAAAAGAAGCAATTAGTTCAGTAATGCCAGGTATTACTTTATCTAGACTTTGGATGCTAACGGGTAATGTAGATAAAGCTTTTAAAATTATTACATTTTTTATTATTATTATATCTCTATTAGGTATGATAGCTATGACGATAGCCGGACTGAATAGTAGAAGAAGAGAGATGGCAATATTGAGGTCAGTAGGAGCTTCACCTACAAATATAGTTAGTTTATTAATAGTAGAGTCAATAATAATTTCAATAATTTCTTGTATCGTAGGATATATACTAATGATAGTAATTTTCTCTTTAGGAAAAGATTATTTACAAAATAACTATGGTATCTTTATTGATAGTTTTTCTATTAAAAATTATGATTTACAGATTATAATTACAATTATATTTGCTGCATTAGTGGCAACAATAGTACCTGCTATACAAATTTATAGAAATACCTTGAGAGACGGTCTTTCAGTAAAATCTTAATATAAAAATTATTAGAGGTATATGATATGATAAAATTTTTTTACATTTTTTTTATCATTATTAATTTATTTGGCAGCCATTTTTATACGCCATAGATCACTCTGCTGAGCATGGTTTTGAAGATCATGAGCATAATAAAAAGCCATGAGAATAAAATATATTTTATGAAAACTACGATTTCTTAAAGGTACTAAGAATTATTTTTGTGGTTTAATTAGTATCGTTAATAATTCAAATAATAATATAATATATAATTGCTAATAATCACTATTTGATATATTGTATCGTAAATGCAATTATGTTGCAGCAAGTAATAATATCGCCATGAGTAATAGTGTTGCAGTGAGTAAGTAGTTAATTATATAAGGAGTTTATTTAATGATTAAGTTTAAAATTTTAATTACAGTTTTAATGTCTTTCTTTATTTATAGTAAGAGCGTTATAGCTGATGAGTTAGAAGATAGAGTAAAAGAATTAGAAGCAAAAATTGCAGAAATGGATAGTAAAGGTAGTGCTAAGCCAGAAGGTACATCTGCAGGGACTAAAATATATGGTAATGAGTTTAATCCATCTATAGGAATAATTCTTAATGGAAAATACAATAGTTTTTCTATGAAATCTGCGGAACCTGCTGTCAAAGGTTTTGTTATAGGGCATGAAGGAGAGCGAGGTCGTGAAGGATTACAATTAGGTGAATCTGAATTAAACTTTTCTAGTTTTATTGATGATAAATTTTATGGAAGTCTAACTGCAGCTATAGTGAAAGAGGATGGAGAAGATAAAGTAGAATTAGAAGAAGCTTATTTACAAACTACCCCTGATTTTAATTTCCCTGATGGAATGAGTATAAAAGCAGGTAAAGCATTTTGGACACTAGGTTATCTAAATGAACATCATGTACATGCTGATGATTTTGCCAACAGACCTCTACCTTATAGAGTATATTTAAATAAGGGTTGGAATGATGAGGGAGCAGAAATAACATATACCCTGCCAACAGATTATTATGCTGAAATTGGCGGTGGATTATTCCGTGGTGATGATTATCCTATAAAAGGTGGTGATGGAGATAGCCCAGGAGCTTATTCTTTATTTGCTCGTATAGGTGGAGATATTGATCAAGATCAAAATTATCGACTAGGTGTATACTACGTTAATGGTGATAATGCTGGAGGCCGTGCAGGTAATGATGGTGATAATACATTTAAAGGAGACTCTAATCTATACGTAGCAGACTTTAGATATTCTTACGCTCCAACTGGAAATGTTAGACAACAAGAATTAACCTTACAAGGTGAGTTTTTTGCTCGTAATGAAGATGGTACTTATGATGATGTAGTATTTAATGGTACTTCATATGGCTGGTATGCGCAGAGTGTTTATAAATTTAACTCTTCATGGCGAGGTGGTGTGCGCTATAGTCAAATGGAGACTGCAGGCGTACCTACAGGCTTAATTGGCACAAATATGGATGGTCAAGGTTTTGACCCTACTTCTGTTGCAGTCATGACTGATTGGACTAATAGTGAGTTTAGTCGTGTTCGTTGGCAATTTAATCAAGATAAACTAGCTAGTGGCTCTGGTTCAGTCGATAACCAATTTACTATACAGTACATTATAAGTATTGGTGCTCATGGAGCCCATAAATTTTAATATATAGTTGCTACTAGTAATTATTTGATATAAAGTATCACAAGTGCAACAATATTGCATTTGTGATGCTTTAAATTCATTTCAAAACATTAGTGGAGTCAATATGTTAAAAATAATCACAATATTATTATTAATCAAATTTTTATTTTCTACTTCGTCCTTCGCAAGTGACCAAATCAATATATTTGCTTGTGAGCCAGAATGGAAGTCTCTAGCGGAAGAAATTGGCGGAGATAAAATAAAAGCTATTTCAGCTACTCATGCAAAACAAGATCCTCATCATATTAGAGCTAGGCCCAGTTTAATCGCAAAAATAAGGAGAGCTGATCTAATTTTTTGCTCAGGTGCGGGTTTAGAGGTAGGTTGGATGCCAATATTATTACAGAAAGCTAATAGTAAGGTGCAGCCTGGGAAATTAGGACACTTTATAGCATCAAATTATACTCCTGTAATAGATATACCAGAGACACTAGATAGAAGTCATGGCGATGTTCATCCAGAAGGAAACCCTCATATTCATTTGGATCCTAACAATATCCTTTTGGTTGCAAAAGAATTAAATAGAAGATTAGCAGTAATTGATTATAAAAATAAAACTTATTATCAAGATAATTATAACAAATTCACGAATAAATGGAAAAAGTCTATTTTACTCTGGGAAAAAAATATAGAAAATTTCAAGGGAAAAAGAATAATTATACATCATAAATCCTTCGATTATTTATTCCATTGGATGAAACTAGATGAAGTTGCTTCACTTGAGGTTAAGCCAGGAATTCCTCCTACAGCCTCACATCTTAAAAATATATTACAAAATATGAATAACGATCCAGCTGATATTATAGTTATTTCACCATACGACCCAAGTGATGGTGCATTATGGATGTCAAAAAAAACTAAAATACCATATGTAACTCTTCCTTATACTATAGGTGGTAATGAAGAAAGTATAAATTTATTTGCACTATTTGATAGTTCAATTAAAATTATACAAAATGGATTATATGATAAGTAATGAGTTGATAAGTATAATTGGGCCGGCTTTACTTGCTGGCCTAATTATAACAATTACACATGCGCCTTTAGGAATTGAGGTACTAAAAAGAGGTATTATCTTCATTGACTTAGCAGTTGCGCAGATTGCAGGTTTAGGGTTATTAATATCAAACTTATATCTTAGTAAAGATTTGCCTTGGTTGTCACAAATTATAGCTTTAACTTTTGCTATGATGGCAGCATTTTTTTTCAAAATAATAGAAAAAAAAATTAAATCTCAACAAGAAGCAATTATCGGAGTTAGTTTTGTACTTGCCGCTTCATTATCTATTTTAATTCTATCGGACCACCCAACCGGAGGGGAAGAAATTCGTCATTTACTTTCAGGTCAAATGCTTTTTATTACATGGCAAGATGTTTTATTACATATACCAATTTATATACTAATATTGGTATTATGGTTTTTACCAATAAATTTGAATGGAATTGGATTTTATTTACTATTTTCACTAGCAATTACATCTTCAGTTCAGTTAGTAGGTGTTTATGTAGTTTTTGCTAGTTTAATTTTACCTGCTTTAGCAGCTTTAAAAGCAACTAATCCATATAAAGTAGCATGGTTAAGTGGTTTAATTTCAGTTTCATTAGGAATTTTACTATCTATAATATTTGATTTACCGGCTGGACCGATATTAGTTGTAAGTTATGTATTTGTTACTATTTTAATAGTATTAATAAAAAAAATAAATAATACTATTATTTAATGTCAGGAGAACATAATGAAGTATGCCGTCTCTGTGTTTATAAATTTTTTAGTTTTTCTTATGCTATCTTCTTCTATCTTATATTCTAATGATAATATTGAGATAAATGATGAAATTTTATTATTACCTATTACTTGGACAGATTTGTTACCCAGAGATGCTTTTGATTTTGTACCGGAAGGTGGTGTAACGGATGAAATGTGGCGAGATCCTAACTTT
>Ga0209630_10001901_pt1 | contig 21237 bp, 19 predicted proteins | sample COG_01_FD_184745 | JGI IMG/M metagenome (GOLD analysis project Ga0209630, IMG submission 184745) | Pelagic Microbial community sample from North Sea - COGITO 998_met_01 (SPAdes) (version 2) | ecosystem: Environmental > Aquatic > Marine > Neritic zone/Coastal water | place: Helgoland, sampling... | reverse complement strand
TCAACGTGTATATCAGGCATTGGAGATAAAAACCGCAGCTCCGGGAGCCAACAAAGCTGCCCAAAAAGCCGGTCAAGAAGCCAGTGAGAAGGTTGCAAGAGAAGGTGGAAACGAGGCCGCTCAACAGGCAGCACGGAAAACCGCTGAAAAAGGCGCTCGCAAAGCATTCGTTAGAGAGGTTGGTGAACAAGCCGGTAAAAAAGCCGCCGCCGCCTCTGCCGCAAAAGGTGGGAATAAAGCCGCGCAAAAGGGCGCACAAAGGGTCGCACAAAAAGTGGCACAAAAAGCTGCTGGAAAGGCTTTATCAAAGGCCTTGGCTAAAGCAGTCGCTAAAACAACTAAGGCTATGATGGTTGCGATGGCTCGGCGGATGGCGTTTCTCATGATGAAGATACTCGTAAAATTGAGTTCTGGACCCGTCGGTTGGGCTTTATTGTTGTTTGATATACTTGTAGTCATACAAGACACGGCAGATGTCTATAACTACAACAGTTTTATAGATAATAAAATCAACATGAATTCTCGTGATCAACTCATCTACGCATACAATAAAGTTGTAAAAACAGATGGTGGTGATTTTCCAGTGTTGTTCCCATTTGCCTTATTGTTTCCAGAACAATCTGAAGAAGTGTCACTTCAATACATGACATATATGTTGACAGAACATATGGCCGTTTTACTCGAGGTCGATGGTGGTATAGATTGGTTGGTGAATTCAATGTTATCTGGGATGGAAGCAGAGGTCGATGGTGTAGAACCACCACCATCAACACTAGAAGAGGAGGAAAAGGCTGACAAAGTTTCTGAGGAATTTTTTGACAAGGTGAGAGAGAAACATCACCGCACACTTGATCAGAAATATTTTGAATTTTTACAGTCAGCCATACCAGATAATCGACGAAATGAGATTGTACTCGTCCAGAGTATGTCAACAAAGGAAACGATCGGAATAAGTATATCTGAAGCAGCAGCGAATAAATGGAATTCTGAACAAAAGGATGAATGGTTCAAGTACCTAGATCCATTTTTTCCACCAAACCGACCAAGTGCGGAGTGGGTTCCGGCGATGGCAGCTACCTATACAGATACGTATCTCACACCAAATATGTCTAACCCAGGTACAGAAAATCAACCAAATATAGTAACTAAAAATTTACCTGAAAAGGTCGTTCTCGCATACCCATTTGGACCATTAGTGACGTTTTGTGAAAAACCAAGAACATCCGCCAAATATAAAGAACCAGTTGATCCAAGGAAGTTTGGTGTCGGTTTCAATTTAAAAACTGGAGTGTGTGATTATACACGAAACTACTGTCAGCGTTACGGAATAGATTTTAAACGTAGAACATGGAGGGATGGAACACCATACAATGAATGTGAACTCGATAAAACACAAGAAATTTTTGAATTTATACTTGGCCAAGACAATGTCAGACAAACAAAGTTATTATTTACGGATCCAGAAGCGGGTTTTAAAATGCAACAGCAAAATAGGAAGGATCAATACAATCGACGAGACCGTGAGTACGGTACACCTGCAGCGGTTGCATTAACTGTCGTCGATCCAAATGGTACATTTGAAGGGTTTGGTCAAAACATAGCCGAACAACTTGGAGGTCGAAAGAAATACTGCGACCCTGCGGATACATGTAAAAGTTTTCACGGAAAACATGGTGGTGGTAACTTCATGACTATGACTGCTCGTGATAAAGATGGGCAAATATATTCAAATGGACAAGGATTCCAAAATCAGGTAAAACATGGTGAAGATCATACATTTTTCGTACCTGAGGGTGGCTTCTATAAAATAGATTGTAACCCCGGGAGTAGCGAAATTGTACCGTATGATAAAATTACGGATGTTGTAAGATGTTCATGTTGGATGGGAAAGGCTAAATGCAACTATGAGAATCAATATTGGGATGATGCATTTGAATCACTCTCAACGACTATACATACAGGTATAGAAGTAGGGGGAGATTTTGTCGCTGCAGGAAAAGGAGTTGTGGATATTGCTTCCGATCCCGAGAAAATCTTTACAGATCCAGTTGGTACGGGGGAGGCACTCGTCGATGTGGGTGTCACATTGGTTGAAGATGCGGGTGGGGCTATCATCGAAGGGGGTGAAGATGTAGTTAATTCCGTAGTAAGTGGAGGGAAGGATTTAGGTAATAAGATTGCTGGTGGGGCCAAAAAGATCTTTTCAGACAGGAGATTGAAAAAGAATGTTCGCAAATTATTAACCTCGTCGCCGATCCCAGGGCTCTCTCTATATACATGGGAATGGAATGAAACTGCGATGGCCAATTATGGACTCAGTGGTCGTGACTTTGGATTTATCACTGATGAAATCGACGATCAATACATTTCAAAGGATGAATATGGGTATGAATTCATCCGCAAGGATTCACCGATCTACCAGGCCTTGATGAAATTAAAATCTCGATAATTATTAAAGGACCATGTCTGGTCTCGCGAAAGCAGGGAAAACGAGTGCAAAATTTGCAAACTTTGACGATTTTAAAGTATTTATGAAAAATGCCGACGTAGACCCAAATGTATTAGCAAAAACAGCCAGTGCAAATCCCACCCTCTTTAAGAGATTGTCAAACCTCGAAGAAGCAAAGGGGGGCTTAGATGCGGCCGAAAGGGCAAAATTAATTAAGGCTCTCGATGCAGCCGATCCGAATGTTCTAAAAGGCCTAAAAAAGGCTGATGATGCAGGGGACGCGGCTGCGGTTGGGGCTAAGGCTGGAGATTCGACCGCTGACCAAGCTTTCCGTGCCGCTAAATATGCCGCCGCTGGTTTTGCTGGTTATTCAGTGATTAAGTATATCGAGAAAAAGTACGAGGACGAGGAGGAGGATTACAAAAACTGTATGGCCGCATGTCTTCCCCACAACTGGGATGAACACATATATGGTAACGTTGAAATGGGCGATATTGAGTACAGCACACCAGAGAGCATCAGAGAATATCAAATCGAACCAATCCCAAATCAACCCTACTGTAAAGAGGGGATGGAGTGTGAAAATTTCTGTGGTGTGAGATGCGACGAAGAGTCCAAAGCCAATATACCATTAATAGATACTCCAGGGAAGTTGGCAGGTAGCCTAGCGGGTGGGTTGGGGAAGGGCGCTGGTCAGATAGCTGGTGGCCTCACTGGTGGATTATTGGATGGTCTAGGCCTTGGTGGCGCCGGTGGTTTAACGAGTTCATTAGCGTCGATGCTATCATTCGTATTTTTTATGATATTTATGTTGCGAGACTAAAATCCATTCGTAATAATTCCATCTACCTTGTATCTATACATATATTCCAACTCTTTGTCTTCTTTATGTGTATAGGTATAGACTTTGATATCCTTAGACTTGCAGTAGGATATGAATTTGTGGTCCAAACACGTCCAGTGAAGTATGACAGCTTTTAAACCACCCCATGTTATTTCATCGTACTCACCTTCATGAAATGTTGTTTCAAATGTCGAACCTTTTTGAAATCTCAACGGTAAGCTGTACAGGATCTTTCGATTGAAACTACAGAAAATTACATTGTCGATTGGTTCAGTGGCATAAAACTTTAAGAGTGCTTTAACAACTGAAATATCATTACCTTTGATGTCTATGAGCACCAGTATTTTTCGTATGTCTGGAACTTTATCATACAATTCCCGCAATGAACATACACCAGATTTTTTCAACTGTTCCAATGTCATATCTTCAATAAATTGGTTCTTCAAATATACATCATGATACAATACCAATTCCCCACTTCCACACATCTGGACATCAATTTCAACACCATCGTATTCCCTGTGAATTGCTTCATGGATTCCTTCGATGCTGTTGTCCCTGTACTTGAGAGAATATCCCCGATGTGCGATACATTTCATTCTTACTTAAAGCTATTTTAATTCTTTATACTAATGATTCTAAGTATTGATGTGGGTATAAGGAATTTGGCATTATGTCTTTTGGACGAGAACTCTGGTAACATCGTGAGAGAATGGGACGTTGATGGTATTCCACCCCAACATGCTGATGGTGTGTATGTCTCTATGAGAGATCACTTGGATGCGAGGCCCTGGGTACTCACAGCTAAAACCATTCTCATAGAGAAGCAACCTGAGCGCAATAAGAAGATGGTCTCCGTGATGCATTTTTTACATGCCTACTTTATCATAAAGTGTCCCAATGCTGAAACTATTCTATACGACGCGAGACATAAAATACCAGATGTAGCTGGTCCGGGAAAGGCACAGTACAATAAAAGAAAGAAGGTATCCATCGAGAGATGTGAAGCGTTCATAAGGGATGGACCCACAAACGCACACTGGCTTCCCATCTTCCAGAAGTCTAAGAAGAAGGATGACTTGGCGGATACCGTGATGCAAGCTTTAAGTTTCGTGAATAGGAAAGAGGTTATACCCGCATCACAAAAGAAGAAGACAACAAAATTGGTACCAAGGCGACCCAACGAGAATCAAAAAGCCACTAAATATTCAAAGTCAAACTTGGCTTGGATGTATCTGAACAAAGTCGAATGCGAAGTCCTCGAAAATAACAAAAGATTCATGAAAGACCTCAAGAGGTACTATCGAGACCTAAGTGAATTGATTAAAGAATTAAAATGAACATTACTTACAATGAGTCTCACAATCCGAATGTCCGCCACTCCCACCAACAAGCCCAACATTGATAAGATTATCAAAAGTAATAAGCGTCTTAGGGCTGCAGCGCATTCTTCAAAAACGAATAGGAAACACCATCGTGTAGCAATCGACCAACTTGATTCGTTTTTGGATCTCATTGATGATGCCATCGATGTCATGAATAATACTACAGTTGAACTTGAAAAATCACAAGAGAAACTATATGAATTGTACGATTTTTGTGGAGAGGTTCCGTTGGATGATAGTTGTGATTATTAAAGATTAGAGGGGAACTAAGGATATAATGAAGAAAGTATTGGATCATGGATTTGTAGAGTTGGTGGATCACATGCCACAACAAGATTTGGACAAGGCGATTGTAGATGGGGCACGTGTAAGTTACCAAACGGGTACCAAGACGACACGTGGAGATAGGGGTCTCATTCGTTACCTTGTTCGCAACTGGCACACCTCACCCCTAGAGTTGGTTGTGTTCAAGTTTCGTATTAAGGCCCCCCTTTACATTGCTCGTCAGTGGTTGAGACATCGAACAGCCTCTGTAAATGAGATGTCCGCTAGGTATTCTATTGTCGATGAAGAATACTACGAACCCGAAATTCTCAGAGGACAATCGGCGGTCAATCATCAAGGCTCTGATGGTGTTGTTGAAATTGGTGACGAGTTGAACGAAACACTCTCCGCGCAGTATAAGGCTGCGTTCAAAGTCTATGAAGAACTCTTAGCTAAGGGTGTATGTCGGGAACAGGCGCGGGGTGTTCTCCCACAATCAACCTATACATCATTTGTATGGAAGATGGATCTCCACAACTTGATGCACTTTCTGCAGTTGAGGATGGATCACCACGCCCAAAAGGAGATCAGAGACTACGCCGTAGCCATCTACGAGTTGATCCAACCCCTGGTACCAATCAGCATGGAGGCATTCATGGACTTTCGTGTGAATGCTATGCAGTTGACGGGACCCGAAATCGAAGCGATTGCCGATGGAAAACCCATAGACAGCCCAGGTGAAAAGAGGGAGTTCGAAGAGAAACTAAAGAAGTTAAAAATAAATATCCCCATATAATAAATGCTTGCCATTACAAACACACTCACTGTATTCGCTGCCGATAAGAAGAACAAGGGATTCAAAAAGTTAAGTAAAAAAATTCAAAAGGAACGGGACACCGACGTGGATAAGATCAAAGAGAAGGTCTCTGATATTTTCCGTGATGAACAGCGTCGCATGAAGGGATATCTCGATGAGCATAATAAGTTGATCAAGAAGAGTGACAAACCCAAGAAGAGTAGGAAAAAGTCTATCGATTTTTACGAAAAGTAAGCCACAAGGTGCTCAAAACAAAAAACATCGCCAGGGGTGGATTATCCCCACATTTCTCAGCCAATAGAGCACATACAATGCTGTACTGGACGAGCTTAATTTCCTGTTGTGTTTTTATAATTGAGCGTTTCATAGACCCCCTCGACTTTTGAAGACCTGACACGGCTGTATTTATTTTACTTACCGTACCAGGTATCTCCGTCGTTTTCATGAATATATCACCAACATTCACCGATTCTATTATTTGCTCTTGAATGAGGGGTTCCAGGTATGTGAAATAGTTAAAGTCTGGATCCAGTTTGAGACATATACCTTCTATTGTGGAGAATGCCTTGGCGAGATATACGAAACTACTCGGTACGACAAATGGTTTTTCCATAGCGAGTTGCGTCGCGAGGTCATCGTTCACAATTCCAGAACCGTCTAGGGTCTCCAAGTACCCCAAGATAGTTTCAAAGAAGAGTTCGATATCAGAAATATCTGAAGATGTTGGAACAATCACACCCAACTTGACAAGTGTATCGACTATACCAGCAGTGTCCCGTATGATTATAAACCCAAACAGTTTTGTGAATCCATCTCTCAGTTCTTCTGATAATGGCACAAGTAATCCAAAATCATAAAATACAAGTTTCCCCTTTGGTGAAAATCCCAAGTTCCCTGGATGTGGGTCGGCGTGAAAGAGACCATTGTCCATCGTTTGGATGACATAAGAGTTGATCAGGGCTTCACAAATCTTCTTCTTGTTCACTTTAGGATCTGTGATTTCGGTAAGTTTCACGGAGGATACGTATTCCATGACAATCATTTCATCATTTGAATACTTTTTATATACTTTTGGAACTTTTACCCAATCAATATCTTTCATACTTTTTCGAAACTTGATGGCGTTATTAATCTCCTGATTGTAATCCGCCTCACCTAATAGGTATTCTATAGATTCATTCAGAACTCTCCCCGAACTATTACCTGTATCTATACCCACATACTCGAGAAATTGTACAATTTCACGTATATTATCGGTATCTTCTTTCATGATATCCAGAATTCCTGGGCGTTTTATTTTTACAACAACTTTTTGACCGTTTTGGAGTACGGCCATATGGACCTGGCCGATACTCGCCGATTTAAATGGTACAGGGTCAAATTCTCTAAAAATATCATAATCTACATTGGTATCGAATTCCACGGGAGGAACGTTATCTTGTAGGGATTCCAGTTCTTTTGTAAATTCCGGTGGATATAGGTCTCCCCTCGTCGAAGCGATCTGACCTAACTTTACAAATGTCGGGCCGAGTTCGAGGAGTTCCTCTTTCGTCCATCGACCAAGTTCAGATTTATTTTGTACAGTGGCATTTTTCCATAGAAAATTGCCGGCAAACTTCCATGTTTTCAACCTTCTACTAGGAACTTTTATTGGTACATGTTGAGAAACACATAACATTCTACTTTCTATAAAGTTTTTATTTCTTGGTATATTAAAATGAATTTTTTAAAACCATTGAGTGGTCCGATTGAAAAGGTTCTCAAAGTACCCATCATTTTTACACTTTTCGTAATGTACCAGGGTTTATTTTCACATAATGCTATTGAAGTTCCCGAAAGATTGGAAAAACTTTTTCAATATGATTCATTTCGCTTTTTTTCATTGATTATAATTGCCCTCGCAATTACCCGTGATGTGGAATATGCGTTATTATCAACGTTACTATTCATCGTTAGTCTATATGCCCTAAAGACACCAGAAGAACGAAAAAAAACTGGATTCATATGAAGATAAATTATATATAACCTAATAGTAGAATGAAGATTCATATTATCGGTGCTGGACCTACGGGTATGTCTCTAGCTTGGGAGGTACTTAGATCAGGCGATCACGATGTTACAATTTATGATAGAAAACTCTCAGCTGGTGGGTCATGGTGGGAACCCGAAATAGAGACAAGAGATCTTCACGCACACAGGATCGTATTCGATCGTGCATTTGTTAATACCAAAAGTTTGTTTGGTGAAATGGGAATCAAATGGGATGATATATTTGAACCAGTTAGTAAAGGTGTATATAAATTTGCCTTCGAGTCATTTAGTCTCAAAGATTACGGTGCATTGACTTCACTATCTTTTAGGGTTTTGACCAAACCTGAGCATTATAAAGGGGTCTCTCTAAAAGATGCCCTTGGTGATCTTTCCGAAAAGGGGAAAACTTTACTAGAACACCTCCCACTGTTGATGGACGGTGTTACATGGGATGTCATGTCAGCCTACGAGTTTGTTAAAAGTTTTGACTACGTCGCCTTATCTAAACAGTACACACAACGGGTCTCAGGTAAGGTCATGTGTGACGCGATGGAACGGGCAGTCCTCGATGTCGGTGCGAATTTTGTATTTGGTAACGAATTAACAGAATTAGAGTACTTTGAGGATGGGTATAAAGCGACATTTTCGGACGCGACCGTGATCGATGACGGTATGCTCTTTCTCTGTCTCGATAACAGTCCAGCCATAAAATTATTGGGTGACAACTGGGGCGACGATGCCGTGAAGAAGGTCCAAGAAAGTACCTACGGGTGTATCAATATTCTTTTAGACTTTGATGAACCCGTCAAAATTGAGGATGAGGTAGAAATCATAACATCCACAAAACTTAGACTTCAACCAGTTGTATTGTCAGATGGTGTAACCATATCCTGTATAATTACAGATCTCAATGAAAATGTTATGAATACTCCACCAGAGGAGTTAAAAAGCCTCGTTTTAGAAGAATTAGATGTACCTACCCCCAAAGATATTCGAATAGGTTGGGGTGCAGATTGGGATGGTGAGCGATGGCAATTTTCCCAATCCTCCGGGGTTCTCAGTCTTCATGGACAGCTCCCCTTTTTTGGGAAATGCCCCACTGTCGCCATGTGTGGTATGATGTCACCGAGGAAGACACCCTATTCGAGCATAGAAGCCGCCGTTGAGGTATCAAGGTCCCTGAGTCACCAAGAATTTGGTACAAGGGAGCCTCTCCAACCTATCCTCCTTACACACACAATTTCCTTAATCATTGTGGCACTTATAGTTTTAATTCTACTTTATCGTAACAGAAATATATGAAGTTTGTAGCGAAAGTATATGAACCAATGTATGAATTCAATAATAAAAAATATATACGTCTCATAATTCCAGCTAAAGTGTCTGAAATTATAGAGCGCATACATGCACAGAAATGGTATGGTCTCACCAATAAAAATATAGATAACCCCATTGATGGGAATATTCTCACCGTCAAAGTTCCATTCAGATATAGGAGAGTGATGTGTGAAGTCAAGGGGAGACCTCTACAATCTCTTATAAAAGAGGACGAAATTGAAGTTGAAGTGGACTTCAAGGGATATTGGAACGTCGGAAATTACTCGGGTTTTTCTTGGATACTCTCGAGTTCCTCATTTACCTGATCAGGGATATCGATCACTTTAAGACCGACTTTCTTGAATTCCTCGAAAGTTTGAAGCATACCCTGAAAGCGATATATTTCTTGGGTGAGCATATCAATTTTACCTCGAATTTCGGTAATGTTTTTCTCTATATCAACAGCAGGCATTTACTCATTTAAAGTTTCATATCTTTAAATAAGTAGATCATGACAGTTCTCACTAGAACTGGATACCTCGTAAATGGGGGTCCCTTACAGGACATTAAAAAAGAACTCACTGTAAGACCTATAGTTAACGGAGATTATGGATTTCCGCCACCACCTTTTAAAGTTTTTAAAACGACTAAAAATGGTGTATGTGTCCCGCGCTTCTATGGCGTCTCCAAACTTGGGGAGCCCAAGGAGGACAAAAGGCCTGAACCAACCAGGATCAAAACCAGATTTGCTGGAACCCTTCGTGACACAACACACCAAAATGAAGCACTTGCTGCAGCTCTTAAGGCGGGTCATGGCGTTCTCTCACTTCCATGTGGTTTTGGGAAGACCACCGTATCCCTGGCCATAGCTTGTAAATTGGGCTACAGGACTATGATTGTCGTGCATAAACAGTTCCTAGCGGATCAGTGGAGAGAGAGAATCCATCAGTTCTGCCCGGGTGCGACTATAGGAATAGTTCAACAGGATAAGAAGGAGGTCAATTGTGATTTTGTCATCGCAATGCTCCAGTCCCTCTCCCTAAAGGAATATAGCTTTTCAGACTTTGAAAGTGTGGGGACCCTCATTGTAGATGAAGCACATCATATATGCGCCAAAGTTTTTAGTCAGTCCCTCTTCAAAATGTGTCCCAAGCACATCTTTGGTCTCTCCGCAACACCAGAGAGAAAGGATGGTCTCACCAAAGTGCTTCATTGGTTCATGGGACCCACGTTTTTCGCTGTGGAGAGGAAGAATCAGGAACAGGTTGAGGTGTTCCCGGTGACCTATGAATGCTTCAATTACCGTAATCCACCACCCTCCATGAGGAACGGTAAAATATCAATGCCCAACATGATCACAGAGTTGGTTGAAGATCGCCAGAGAAACAAGATGTTGGTTGAGCTCGTTAAGAAAGCTTCGGCTGGGACGAGGCAGCTCCTCGTTTTAAGTGACCGAAGATTTCACTGTGAATTTCTTCACCAATGTTTCCCGAAAAGTTCTGGTCTCTACATGGGTGGAATGAAAGAGAAGGACCTCCAAGAGTCCTCCAAAAAGAAGATCATCTTCGCGACATTCAGTCAAGCGCACGAGGGCCTGGACATTCCAACCCTAGACACAGTCATCTTGGCTTCTCCTAAATCTGACATAACCCAAAGTATTGGACGTATAATGAGAGAGACCAAGGGTAAGAAGAACAACCCTCATATATATGATGTACATGACCCGTGGTCTATCTTCACAGCGATGTACTATAAAAGAATGAAGGTTTATCGCCAAGGTGGTTTCAAAATTCATGGGAAAGACACCGAAGAAAAGAAGAGTGACTTCCCTCAGGGAAAGTGTCTGTTTTTATAATCTGAACACTTATTAAATGTCCGGTGCATTGATACAACTCGTCTCCAAAGGAGTTCAAGACATGTACCTTACAAGTGATGAGGGGATGTCATTTTTTCGTACAAAATTCACGCGGCATACGAATTTTTCTCAATCTCCCAAGTTTATTAAAACTATTTCGGATAGTGACAATTCGATAATCATCCCTGTTTTGGGTGATATCATTAACGGACTTTGGTTCGAAACGGACACTAATAGTAATGCCAACATCGCATCGAATCTCTTTTACAAATCCACCCTAGACCTCTTCATAGGTGGTCAAAAAATAGATTCCCAGCATTTTGACTACTATAGCGAAATTTGGCCAAACTATCTTGCAGATACGTACAACAAGTCTCAAGAACTTAATAACAAGGCTTCGTTGTCTAATAAATTTTTTGTTCCTCTCCATTTTTTCTTTTGTGACCACAAAGCATTTTTACCCTTAGTGGCACTCCAAAATCATCAAGTAGAAATACGGATTAATTTTGATGAAACCAATATCGCAGGAATCCTGGCGAATGAAAAGAAAGCCCATATGTACGGAAACTATGTATATCTCGACACAGAAGAAAGAGAATCACTCGTAAAACGATCGTTAGATTTCGTCATCACACAAACACAGAGGGTGGAATTTCCATTAAATAGTATTACAGACAATCAATCTGAATCCGGTGGTTATAACACTCTCGACCTTTCACCCTTTAATCACCCAGTAAAATCACTTTTTTTTGGATTTGGTGCTTCCCAAGTTAATCCAGCACTGGATCGTTTTAGTTTTACTAACGTAGATCTATACATCAATGGCACACCATTATTAGAAAATATGAGTCCAGTATATTTCCATACCGCACAAAATTATTACAAATCATCCTATGGTAAGACTTCCTTTAATACTATCAGTCATTCACCAAACTATACCCGATACTTCGCTTACCACTTTTGTATGAATGCATCGGACTACAACCCATCAGGATCGTGTAACTTTAGTCGTCTCGACAATGCAAAGCTTGTATTGAGGGGTGTTGAAGCGGTTGGTCGATCCTACATGTATGTGTATGCAGTTAATTATAATGTGCTCAGGATCAAAGACGGTTTAGCTGGAATTTTATTCGGTAACTAATATAATGGCTACACAAGCGGAAGGAATACTTGTCGCCGCAGGTCAGATTTTCGTAAGTAGTTTAGATGCTGAACCCAGGGAGCAAGATATTATCGCAGGTGTCGCGAGTATCGAGGCTGGTGAAATCACAGCAGACAAAATTACAGTAGCAAATCTTGTCCTTACAAATGAACTGAGTGCTTCGGGTGACTTTGAACTAACCGGATTTACAAATGTTAATCGTTTGACAGCCACCCAAATTGGTATCGGCACCACAAACCCTGTAAATGATTTCCAAGTTGGTACGGACCGTTTTCTCATTAATCGTGAGTCACCAAATCTTGTCACAGTCCTCGGCAACGTAGTTTCCACAAATATCCTCTCTACAAATATCTTCAGAACCGTGAATAATGCATTTCTTGTTGATAGTATTGCCTCCAATGTCCTACAAATCACTGGAAATACATATTCAACGAAGATCATAGCAGGACCACTTACAGCATCACCGGGTAAAGACGCGGCTTTATTTGAAAATGGTAACGTTGTGATTACCAATGGTCATCTTAATGTAACAGGTAACATTGTGGTCGCCGGTAATGTAAGTATTACAGATGATCTGACATACTTGACTGCTCAAAACCTAATCGTATCCAATGCATGTATTCAAATGGCCGATGGATATCCAGGTGGTGCATATGATAATGCTCTTCTTATGACAGATCATCCCGGTGCCGAAGCAAATTTAGTGTTTGGATACAATACGTCAAACAATGAATTCATGTTTTCGAAAACAATGGATAGTGCCTATACATTCGGTGGTCCTGGGCAACAAACTATCGCTTTAGATTCGAATACGGTGAATGTTCATGTATTTGGTAAATTTTACACTGATAGTAATGTGGGTGTCGCAAATATTGCACCCACACACACACTTTGTATTGGTTCTAATGTCTTCTTCGAAGAGACGGGATCGAATGTGATGCATGCCACTGGAAATGTCTTCATAGAACAATTAAGTTTAGGTGACGGTGGTATAACTAGTACGAACGATCTTTTACAAATCGATGCCACCTCCGAGCCACCAATTGTTATGGCTGCTAACGTTCAAATGATTTCATTTCGCACAACAGGAGCTTCTGCCTCTGGTGTATCTAATACCTCACCGACAGATGCATTGTCTGTAGGCACAAAAGTATTTGTAAATTTGACAGCTGCCAATACCCTAACAATTTCTGGTAATACCGTCACTACAAACCTTGAAACACAGGTGGTAACTTCGAGTTCAAATATTCTCGTACATGCAGATCAAACCGGTCCTGATAGCACTTCAAATGCACTCATCCTCAGATCTGGTCCAACCACCTCTAATGTAACTAGTATCGAGGTATATGGTGCCAGTACATCGAATTCACATCAAAACATCATATTCAAAACCAAAAACACCGAAAGAATGCGTGTAAGCCCCGAAGGTTATATTGCTATCGCCAATACAATTCCCACAGAGGCTCTCACAGTGAGTGGAAATGTCCAAGTCACTGGAAGCAACGCGGTTGTTTATGGTAATACATGGGGTTCCAAGGGGATGCGAATGTATGCATTACCAAATACAGGTGAAAACAAGATTGAAAATATTGTGAATACTGGGAAGGGTCTCAACTTCTTTGCGAGTACCACATCCACCATGGGTGCGGCGAAGATGACAATCTTGGAATCTAGTAATGTGGGTATTGGGTCAACACAGCCCCAAAGCCTTTTCCAGACCTCTGGAGGATCTGCTTTCATTAATCAACAAGTTACACGTCGTAACAGCTACAATCATCTCAGCACACCCCTCGTCGTGAATAACACTTCAGAAATAACTGTGATCAATAGTACTTCCAATGTATTCCAACTCACAAGGGAAGGTACAGGTTCTAAATATGGCGCCAGAGCTTCTTTCAAGTTGGGTAAGTGGGACATGACGGATAGTAAATCCAAAACACGCCTCGATATAAACCTGGCTGACGATGATTATGCAGTTGATACCAATATTATGACCATACGCAGTGACGGTAAAGTTGGTATTGGCCATCCAGTGCCAGAAGCTTTCTTAGAAGTCAAGTGTTCGGGTGTGGGTGACACGGGTCTATTAGTGCATAACCACGATAATGGTGACGCCATAATTTCCGCAAAGACTGATCTAGCGGAAGGAAATGCCTTTAGTAGTTACGTAAATGGAAATGCGGGTTGGTCCGTGGGTATCACGGGGGCACAAGGTGATTTTAGAATTACCAGTAATGCGACAGTAGTTGAAGAAGCTTCTTCAACTTCTATATACATCGATGGATCTACGAGTAACGTCGGTATCGGTACAGATGCTACAAGGGGTGAATTGGAAGTCAAGGGTAACGTCGTGATCGGGAACATGCTAACATTTGGTGGTCTGCCAGGGAGTGAATTTGGGAACACCGCCTTCATAGAGAGGAGGTACGGTCAAAATCAAGCTAAGAATGAGCTCGTCATTTACAAGGGCAATAAGGGTTCTGGTTTGGAAGGTACCACGAGGATACGTCACCTCGCCGCAGAACACATATTTCAAACATATGATGATGCTGAATTTGATTTAACTTCTGGTTTGCCATTGACCGAACTTGATACAGCTGTTGATATTCCTTTACGTATCACCGCTGACGGTGCTGTTATCATTAATGGTAAAGTGAATACAGCGCCTAGTGACTCTGCGAACAAACTCGTCGTCGCCGGTAATGTTGAATTTACTGCGGGTGGTCAATTTAAACTCACTGGTATCGAGTTTGAAACGACAAACCCCGTATCAGGTGATTCGGTGAATATTTACAGAAATGTTGCTGATTCGGGTACTGCACGTGCAATGACTTTTGTTCATGAAATATCAGCAGGAAGTGAATTTGAGTTTGCTCGTTTTAACCAACAGGGTCACTTGGGTATCGGTACAGACACGATTACCGGGTCGAATGTTCAGATTCATAACTCAAGTACTTCTGATTCAGATGTTTTGAAACTGACGAGTAACGCCGCTGCTAGTGGCACGACAAAAACTGGGATGCTTCTGTACCTCAGTGATGCAGACGGTGGTTACGTGAGGGGATATCATGATACAACCAATGACATTGCAGGTCTAATTTTGGGTGCAGTACGTGACGGTACAGATGCCGATGCAATTCGTATTACACATACAAGCAATGTAGGTATAGGCACTACAAACCCACTTCAGAAGACCCATCTTTATAATGGAACCTTCCTTATCGAACAAACATCAAGCAATGCGGTGATAGAATTTAAGACAACTGGTGGTACATCAAATATTCTCTCTGACACTACAGGAAATGTGTATATAAATCCAACATCCACGGAAATGTTTATCAATAGCAATCTCACTATAGAAAACGATATCACAGTCGGTGGAAATATCGATCTTGGTAACGCAGTCGCTATCGATTTGGGTGGTAATACTGCGAATACAGCACTCCAAGTTGGTGGTGGTATAATAACAAATTCCAATCAGGTTGCATGTAAGAGGTATGCACACGCATTTACAAGATCTTCAGCTCAAAGTCAAGATGTTCAGTTATACTTTAGCGAAGGATCATTCTATGCTAAAATTGTAGCTGTTCTACGAGAAACTGGTGATGTGTCGCGAACGAGTACCCTCCTTTTAGAAATACAAGGTGGAACGCAGGATCAATCTGTTTCTACTGTAGATATAGCAGTTGGTACTAACAATCTCTTTGGTGGTACAAATTTATACCCATGGTCTGCAACGGTTTCAACTGCTAAACAGGGTATCATAATCAAACCAAATACAGGTAACACTTCGACCCAAAATTACGACTATGATATCTTTATAGAGCTCATGTCTTCCAAAAATGGGAAATTTGAGTCTATAAGAACAAATACAGGTGGTCATGGTAATGATCCAGATTCTTTGGATACAGATCAAATAACCGCTTTCACATATTAAATGTACTACGAGGGAAGACCCCGCGGTAGATTCAATTCATACATTTACGTCCTGACGGTATCGGAGACGGCGAGTAAAACAACGCCGGCAATAAATCCCATGATGACGTAATTCAATTCGGTTTCTTCATGACCAATTTCTACTTTTACCTCTTCAATATTTGGTTTCACGACAGGCTTCTGCTGTCGGATAGGAGGTTCCAAATCCTCCAGCGGACAATACGCTATCATTTATATAATATTAGAGATTAATTTCAGTCTTCTTCTTTCGCCTGGTTCGCTTGGGTTTAGAGGCACCAACATTAACTTCCTTCACCTCACCACCGGTCGAGTCACCCGAGACTGATACAATGTCCGACATGTCGTCGTCATCATCACTCATACGATTTGCCACCTCGGTGGCCATGTTCGTGTTCATTGGTGGAGGTGGGGGCATCATGATACCACCCATGAGACTTGAAATATCTACACCCGGTCCCTGCATCTCATAGTCCCCACTGGTACCACCCACGGGGGCATCCATAGGTGGTCCATCCGGGCTCCGTGTTGTATTTTGAACTGCCGACATCATATTCTTCACCAGGTCGGGGTTCTGCTTCATCACATCATTCATATTGGGCATCACCGATTTGAACATAGAATTGGTAAGATGGAACATCATAGCAGATCCACCGAGCATCATGATCAGTTTGATCTCTGGGGCGACATTGACCTTCGATCTGTATTTCACATAGAGTTCCTCAAAGACACCATCGTAGTCATCAGAATTCTCCATCACAGACTCCGACCAACCATCGAGCTGAATTTCAAAGGGATTGTACCTCTTATTGAGAAACTCCAAACCCGTTACACAGGCGATAAGCATACGCTTAGAAAAGCGGAGAGACTGTTCAACGTCAATACTGTATGTGATTCTCTTAACCTCGGACCTCAACTCATCAACACTGGAATATGCAGTGAGTCTCTTATTCACATTGAAACCCTTCTTCTCTAGACGGGCCAACTTATTCAGAAGATCAGACTTCTCTTCATCTATTGAGGTATATCCCTTCGAGGGTTGCTCTTCCTGGTAAGTATCACCAGGACCCATGGGTACATCATCATACAAATCTTCCCCATAATCAACCTCTTCATCTTGGATTGGTTGCTGAGGAGCCGACTGCTTATTGGGATTCACAAATGCATCCATAGCCTCTTGGTGATGTTGGGTTGGTACCTGACGCATTGGCTGACTGGGACGTGGAACTGGTCTAGGGCGGGGGACTGAGATCTCAATCTCATCCATGAGTGCTTGTTCGTCTGCGTCTAATTTCATAACAGTGGTGTTTCCGCGGTCGAGTACGATTTCTTCGTCCATCTACTCTTTATGTAGAAACTAAAAAATTTACCTTTAACGCATTTTAAAAAAATATATGTAAATAATAAATGCTCAATCTTAACAAACAAGATCTCACGGCCATCAAATCCATAGCTGTACTATTTGTTATCATCCTGGTTATTATGACCTTCACCGAAACCAGTATGTATCAACCCAGGCCAATCAAGATTAACCCAGTCAGTGAGAAGTCCATCTTCAACTTGGAGTCCAAGATTGAATGCACTCCTGGTCGCAAGGAGGGTAGTGCCTACACCAAGTCCTTGACCCCAGGTGGTCTCTGTGGTGCCCAAGAGCTCGTCGCCGACCATGCTGGGTATGAGATTTCGGATGGAATCGGTGGATCTTTAATCTAAGCTAACTATAAATGGCTCTCATTACTTCCCCTACAGAGACTATTCCAGATCTCAACTATGAGTATCACACTATAACCATTGATTCCATTGGTCAAGCTAGTGCTAATACTTTTACTTGCTTTCTTCAGCAGCCCCTGAAAAATGTTGTTCAGGCTCGCCTTCTAGGTGCCCGTATTAGTACAACCACCGCTACAGAACACTGCTATATATCCATAGAGGAACTCGATAGTATTTTTAGTGATAGAGCTTCCAATGTTTATGAGGGTCAAGCTTCTATGAGTATGCTTCGCAGTTCGTTTGCGAGTATAGTGACTGATGGTGTAGCTGACATTGTTTTTAAAGATAACTATACAATCGCCACACAATATATTGATCCCATTCGTCGAGTTGATCGATTCTCAGTTACAATCAGAGGTCAAGACGCTATGACTGTTCCAAATGGAAGTGGTGATAATTTTTTAGTTATTCGTTTCGTGTGTAGAAAACCCAACCTGTAATTTTCTTCCGTTAAAGTAGTATACCATGTCCGCTGGTATTGTTCAATTGATTGCTATCGGAGCCCAGGATGAATTTATCATGGGGAACCCCGAAATATCTTTCTTTAGTTCAACATTCAAAAGGCATGCTAATTTTTCACAGTCCATCGAAAAACAAACCATCCATGGACCTGTGAAAAACAATTCGATGTCCAGTGTTCAATTCGAACGATCTGGTGACCTCCTTGGTTATGTCTATTTTACCCTCGATGATACCTCCCAAGCCCTCGATGTGCAGAGGTGGGACACCATTATCGACAAAGTAGAATTTCTAGTCGGTGGATCTGTCATAGACACCCAAGATGCAATCTTTACCGAAAAAATTGCCATAGACACATTCGCTCAAAATGTATCAAAGTCCTCGAACGGAACACACCCGGGTGTCAGCGCCCGCTCCTATTTTTATCCCCTCCGCTTCTTTTTCTGTGAGGGACCACAATGCGCGCTGCCATTGGTCGCTCTCAACTATCACAATGTGGAAATTAGGATTTATTGGGCCAATCAAGCTGCAAACTATAATGTAGAATGCTATGCAAACTATTACTATCTCGATAATGAGGAACGTGGGAATATTGCTTCCAAAAAACACGATCTTCTCATAACACAGGTTCAAAAAAATATCGCTTCCGGTGAAGTTGTTCAAGAACTTACCTTTAACCATCCAGTGAAGTACCTGGCCTCATCAGACACAACCACAGATGGTGCCCTAACATCCCCAACGAATAAAGTTAAGTTAAATATTAACGGCCTCGATGTGAGCAATTATAGATGGGGTAAGCCACACTTTATCGATGTCATGAACTACTACCATACAAACTTTGTAACCTCCCCAGATTTCTTTCTTTATTGTTTCTGTTTATCAACGAGTTCTCTGCAACCAACGGGTACCCTAAATTTTAGTCGTTTAGATTCAGCTAAGATCATGAGTGAAACCATGTCTATTAATGACCCGATATATGCAGTGAATTATAATATATTACGTATCGAAAATGGGATGGCTGGTCTCTTGTACGCGAATTAAAATACGATGTTATATTAAATGGTCAAGAATATACCAACGATCGAGAGATCGACCAAGATTCGGTTTGGTAAAAATACAACAGACGATCAGGGGGATAATACCATCGTTTTAAATGCAAGTAATGCCGCCATCAATGCATCGAGTGGGGGATCTCTTTACATATCACCAGTGCGTCTCGATACCGGTTACGCATCTAAACCGACAGTTGTACTTATGATGTATAACACTGAAACTAAGGAACTCGTAGAATCAGGTGAAAGAGCTTCAGATCTTATAGGTAATCAGGGATTAGCGGCGGTAACAAACCAAGGTAATGTAACATCTAACGTTGTAAGTTTTGTTAATAATACAACCGCTCTTGTAACTCAATCAAATGTGGGTATTGCAAACTCCACACCTGGTCACACTTTAAGTGTTGGGTCAAATCTATACATCGATGATACTGGGTCTAAGGTTCTTGTAGTTTCGGGTGATGCGCGCGTCATCGGGGATCTCGATGTGATCGGTAATGTAACGGCAATCACAAGTAATAATCTTATTATCGAAGATGCTATTATCGAACTGGGTAAGAATAACACATCTGGGGATTTAACCTTAGATTTGGGACTTATTATGGGTCGTCCCGCTTCAAATGTCACCGTAGGATTTAAGGAAGAGACGAATGAAATGATTTTAGCATTCACAGAAAGTAGCGCTTACAGTAATACCATTGTACCCTTAACATCCGAAGATATCAACGTGCATGTATATGGTCGTCTTTACACGGAGGCCAATGTTGGTGTTTTAAATACAAATCCCATTCATACCCTTGATGTCGGTTCAAATTTATACGTGGATGAGTTTGGTTCAAATATTCTCGTAGTCACGGGAAATACAAACATTACCGGTGATCTAACGGTCGATACAGACACTCTATTTGTCGATTCATCAGCAGATCGCATTGGTATTAACACTAAAACACCTGACGCTGGGATTCATCTGATAGGTAATGCTTACGTGTCTTCAAATGTTATTATAGCTGATACTACAGCGTCTTCATCTAAAACTACCGGTGCGGTGACCATAGGTGGTGGTTTAGGCGTTGTTGGTGATATTCACGCCACACATGTCAACTTCGAGGATGTTGAAGCTGATAGTGTCACAGTGACTGATACTACTACTTCAACTTCAGCTACGACTGGTGCTCTAAAGGTTGCTGGTGGTATAAGTACCCAAGAAAACCTAAATGTTGGGGCTGTTGCTAAGGTATTATCCGCCACAGATGCCTCTTCAAAAACCACTGGTGCCCTAATTGTCACAGGTGGTGTAGGTATTTCTAAGAATATTCACGCTTTAAACGCCAATTTCGAGGATGTTGAGGCTGATAGTGTCAATATCACAGATACAACAGATGCCTCATCTAAAACCACTGGTGCTCTAATCGTCGCCGGTGGTGTAGGTATTTCTAAGAATATTCACGCTTTACATGCCAATTTCGAGGATGTTGAGGCTGACAGTGTTACCATAACTGATACTACTACTTCAACTTCAGCAACAACAGGTGCCCTCAAGGTTGCGGGTGGTATCAGTACTCAAGAAAACCTAAATGTTGGAGCTGTTGCCAAGGTAATCTCAGCCACGGATGCATCGTCTAAAACCACAGGTGCCCTAATTGTAACTGGTGGTGTAGGTATTTCTAAGAATATTCACGCTTTACACGCCAATTTCGAGGATGTAGAGGCTGATAGTGTCACAGTGACTGATACTACTACTTCAACTTCAACTACGACTGGTGCTCTAAAGGTTGCTGGTGGTATAAGTACTCAAGAAAACTTGAACGTTGGGGGAACAGTCACTAGCTGGGGAAGAATCGGGATAATCTCAACCACAGATGCCTCTTCTAAAGGCAC
>Ga0209630_10001887_pt1 | contig 21340 bp, 11 predicted proteins | sample COG_01_FD_184745 | JGI IMG/M metagenome (GOLD analysis project Ga0209630, IMG submission 184745) | Pelagic Microbial community sample from North Sea - COGITO 998_met_01 (SPAdes) (version 2) | ecosystem: Environmental > Aquatic > Marine > Neritic zone/Coastal water | place: Helgoland, sampling... | reverse complement strand
CGCTTCCTCGGGGATGAGGCGCGACGCGTCGAAAGAGGAGGAGGCGTCGTCGTCGTCCTCGCGCGGCGCGCTCGCGGCCGACCCCAACGCCGGCATCGCGTCTCGCGCGGCTGTGGAAAAAACGCGCGCGTCCCTCGCGGCTCTCGCGTCGGCGTCCGCCGCCGCCGCCGCCGCCCGCGCTTCCGCGTTCGCTCTCTTCCTCCGCAGCTTCTCCCGCGCCCTCAGTTCCTCGCCGTGCTGCTTCAACATCTCCGCCGGGACGACGCCGGTGAGGTCCACCTCCGCGAGCGTGTACGACGTCGTCAGCGGAAGGTGCCGCAAGTGCACGGCGCGGCGTCTCGCGTCTTCGTCTTGCGCGCGTTCTTCGAGCTCGACGACGACGGCTTCGAACGACGCGGGGAGGCGTTCGTACGAGCCGAAGTGCGCGAGGAGGACGCGCGTGCACGCGGAGTGGAGGACCACGGGTTGACCGTCGTCGGCTTGGTAGAAGTAGTACGTCTCCACGCGCGTCGGCGGCGTCGGCGTCGGCGTCGACGGCTCGACGGCGGGGGTCGGCGGCGCCGCGGCGGGCTCGTCCGCGTCGGAGGCGGCTCCGTCCGCGGGCGGCGCCTCTTCGTGTACTTCCTCCTCCTCCTCCTCTTCTTCCTCCTCCTCGTCTTCGGAATCATCTTCGTCGTCCGTGAACGCGCTCGCGGCCTCGACGGCGCGGCCCATCAAAAACGCGGCGCGCTGCCCCGCCGCGGGCGCGCGCGGCCGCTCCGGAAGCGCGGGAAACGCCGCGGACGTCTCTCTCGCCGCCGCCGCCGCCGCCGCCGCCGCCGCCGCCGCCGCCGCCGCCGCCTCGGACGCGGACGGCCCCTTCACCGGCGGCTCGTAACCCCCGTGTATCGCGCGTTTCTCAGCCCACGCCTGCACGCGGCTCTGAAGGATGTCGCACGCGAGAAGCGCGTACGGAAGCTCCGCCTCCGCGTCCGGGCCGCCCTCCTCCGCCATTCGATTAATCCTCGCCTCGAGCGTGACGCGTTCTTCCTCCCCGAGCGCGTGCTCCTCGGACGTGAGCGTGTACTTCGCGAACGCGTCGAAGGCGCCGCCGTCGATGCTTCGCGTCGACCGCGGCCAAGACGTAGTAACGCCTGGTAACGACCCGTTACCCTCCGAGGGGGTATACTTACTCGGCACCGCGCTCTCTCGACGCCGTCGCAAAAGCGTCAACCTCATCTTTCCGCCGACGACGGGCGGCGCGATCGGCCGCCGCCGCACGCTCCTCAGATCCGCCATCCTGACCGGAGTGAAACACATCGGGCACTTCGCGTGCTCACCATCCTTGCGGTTCGTCACCGCGTGCCGCGCGATGCACGCGAAGCAGAACGAGTGCCCGCAGAGCGTCACCTGCGGCGCGTTCGGCGGCTCGTCCAGACACACCGGACACGCGAGCGGCGCCGCGGCGCCGAGTTCCACGGCGACGACGTCGTCCCAGTCCACCATGTGGTCCGGGTCCGTCGCCGCGCCTCTCAGGTCCGCCCAGTCCGCGACTAAGAACCGGAAGTTGGCGTGGAGGAACAGCTCTTTGCGGTAGACGTTTCGACGCGTCGTCTTCGTCCTCCCGCCGCCGCGTCCTCGTTGCTGCTGCTGCTGCGGACGATGACGATGAGGATGATGATGATGGTGGCTCGACGCTGCCGCGCTGCCGCGTCGTTGCCCGCGTCCGCCGCCGCCGCCGCGCCCCGCGCCGACGATCGTGTCTCTCTGTTCGGTTCGGAAGTTCAGGAGGAAGTCCGCGCGCACGCCCCCGCGCGCGTTCGCGCCTCGCGCGCCGGTCGCGGACTGCGACGTCGAGAGCGCGTTCTCGTCGCGACGCGCGCCGGTCGAGCCCGATCGCCGTCGCGAGACGTCGTCCGCGGCGCGCATCGCCGCGTTCGCGCCGACGTCGCCGCCGCGGCCGCGGCGCGTCGGCTTCGGGCGCGCGTCGCCGCCTCCGCCGCCCTGCCGTCCCCGGCCCCGTCCCCTCCCTCCTCCGCCCGCGTCATCGCACGCATCGCGGTGGCGCGGCGCTCGCGGGGGTGGAACGAACGACGCCGCGTTCAGGTTCAGCCCGCGCACGCCGGTCGGCTCCCCCGCGGGCGCCGCCACCGCGGGCGCCGCCGGCGGCGCGTCGTCCGCCATATCGTCCGTCCGCGTCCCCCGAGGGCGCGCGCCGCTGTGGGGATGGTCGACGCGGCGACGCGGCGATGCAGCGAGTTTCACTTTTTCTGTTTTCTAAGGCAGCGGCGAGCGATTGCACTGCTGCAGGCGATGAAAAGTTGCTGCTCATATTACGAAACTGCGCTGTTGTACACGACGACCTTGTTACGTCGCCTCCGCTCGCCTCTTCTCTCACTCGACGAGGTCCTTCTGATCCTGTTGCATCTTGTCGATCCTCGAGAGCGCGTCCTGAATCTCGCGCTTCGTTCGCTCGATGGAACCGATGCTCGCGCCGACGTCGCCGTCCACGGCGCCGGACCCGATGAACCCGCTCTTCGGCTTCCCCCCTCCTCGCGACGCCGACGCCGACGCCGACGCCGGCGGCCGCGTCTTCGTGACGCGCTCCTCCGGGCGCTCGATGACGAAGTTATCCTCCCCGCCGCCGCCGCCGTCGACGCCCTCGAGCTCGCGCTGCTTCTGCTCCAGGCTCTCCTGCTGCGCCATCAGACGACGCTCCATCTCCGCCATCTGCTCCGCGACGACGACCATCTCGCTCTTGATCGCGTCCATGCGTTTCCTTAACTCCGCGGGGTCCTTCTTCGCGCTGTTGTTGTTGTTGACGCTCGCGGACTCCACCGCGGCCGCGATCGCGGGGCTGCGGATGCTGTCGGTCGCGGGGGCGGGCGACGCGTCGCCCGTCGAGGCGTCGCTCGCTTCGGCTTCGGCTTCGGCTTCGTCGCGCGACGCCGAGCGTTCCGGTTTCAACGCGTCGAGAATCGCGTCCAAGGATTTGTCCACCGCGTTGACCGCGTTCGACGTCGCTTTCTTTCCGAACAGCGCGTTCATGAACCCGGTGAGCGGAGACGAGTCCACGCCGGCTTCGTCCGCGACCGTCTGCATCGCGGTCGCGGCTTTCACCATCGTCGTCTTCGCTTCGACTTGCGAAAACGAAAACGCGCGGAGTAACCCTTGAAGCCCGACGCGCATCTTCTCGAGCGTGCGCTGCTCCTTCTCCAGCGTCGCCGGGTCCGCGCCCTCGCTCTTCAGGCGCATGATCGTCGTTGACTGCACCGCGATGAGCTCCTGTTGCTTGCTGATGCGCTTTTCGAGACCGACCATGTCGCCCAAGACCTCGGAGACTTCGCTCTCCGTCTCCGCGACGGCGGCTTCCGCATCCGCCGCCGGCTTCGGCTTGAACCCGCCGAACAAATCACCGAACAACCCGCCGCCGTACTTGATCGGCGAGTCGATCTGCTGCTTGGCGACCATCGCGGCGAGCTCGGCCGGGTCCACGTCGAAGAACCGGTGACGAAGCGCTTCCTCCGCGCTCGGACGGTCGCCGCCGCCGACGAGCACGGTGCCCTCCTCGTCCTCGCCCTTCTTCGCGCGCTGCTTCTCCGCGGCGGCGCTCGCCGCGGTCGCGGCGTCTTCGTCGTACGCCCGCGGCCGCAGAAGCTCCCTCGCGAGGTCCCACCCCGCGCCGTTCCCGGCGTCTAACACCGCGGTCTGCGACCGTTTCAGCTGCGATTTGTTCGCATCGCGCCACAGGAACAAATCGTACCCGACGCGTTTTAACCCGCGGTTAAACGTCATCAACCCGTTGTTCGTGCGAAGCGACGGCAGCGCGAGCTGCATCATGACCACGCCCGCGCTGTACATGTCGAACCTGTCCGGTTTATGCTGCACCCACGCCGCGCTGCCGGCGGCGAGGGCGACCGGCCCGAACAGCTTGCGGATATCCGGCGCGTCGTCGCTCGGGATGAGAAATTCCTCGGGCGGCGCGTACTTCGGGTCCATGATCGTCTCGTCCGGCGCGAAGTTCATCCCGGTCCGGAAGCACGCGCACGCGCCTAAATCGATGAGCTTGAACCGCTTCTCCGTGACCGAGGTGCCGTCGGACGCCTTCCCGCGCGCGACGTCCTCGTTCGTGAGGACCAAGTTGTGCGGCTTGATGTCTCTGTGAATCAGACCGGCCGTGTGCACCACGCGTAGATTCTTGAAGATCTGCCGCATCGTCGCCTGCGTCACCTCGAGCTCCACGGACGCGTCCCCGCGCAAGTTGTTCCCTTCTTTCCCGAGCATCACCTTCGCGATCCCCGCGGGGTAGTCCGGCTGCGCCATGTACTGCGCGAGCGTCCGGTCGCCCTCGTACCGCCACACCAACCACAAGCCCTCTTTCGCGACGACCCCTTCGCTGCTGCTGTGCAAATACGACTCGTCCGGGGTGACGCGGAACGAGCCCAGGAAGTCCGCGCACGACCCGCGCGCGTCCCTGGTGACGCGGTCGTTCATCCACGCCTCGACCTCCTGGAGCTCCGCGGCGCCCTCGACGGTGAGCTTCGGTCGCTTCAGCACGACGTCTTTCTTCACTTTCGCGATCTTCCCTTGGTACACGATCCCGAACGAGCCCTCGCCGATTTGCCGTTCGACCTCGACGTCCGTGCGCTTGTACTTCGCGCCCGCGTGGACGCGGAGGGCGAGGGCGCGGCGGCGCGTTGGCGCCGGGTTCGAGCGTCGCGGCGTCGCGAACGGCGACGCTCGCGTCGTCGTCGTCATCATCATTTTGTTGGTTTTTCGTATTTCGAGCGCGCCGACTTCTGTTCCTTCAGATGCCGCGCGCGCGGTGAGCCGCGTTCGCGACGACGGACGTTCGTTCGCGCGCGCGCGACGTCACGTGTGCGCCCGTCCGAAGCGTCGCCGTGAGCGCGAGCGGCGTCGGACGTCCTCGCGTCTCGCGCGAGCGCTCGATCACAGTGACCCCCGCGACGTTGAAAACGCGTCTCTGTCGCCACGTATCTTCCCGCCAATTCCAATCAACGCTGGACAGGTGTTAAACCCTGAACCCTAAGTTTAGGGCAAACCGCGGTTCGTCCGAGGATTTCGCCCGCTCTGCTGCGGCGGCTCTGCTCCGCATCGTCGCTGGCATACCCAACCGCGACGAGCGCGAGGCCGTCGGCGCGCGTCTCTCGACCGCGAGCGCTTCCGTCGTCGTCGCGAGGGATGGCGGCGAGACCGGCGGAAGCGAGGGGCCGCGCGAGCGAGATCGCGGGATGGGCCCGCGGCCGCGCGAGCGCGTCGCGCGGAGGGGGGGATCCCGCGTCGTCAGATCGTCGGCGCGGGGCGCGCGCGCGCCCGCCGCCGCGATGGCGCGCGCCGCGCGCGCCGTGGAGCCGCGACGACGGCGAGCGCGACGCGACGACGAGCGCGACGACGTCGTGCGGCGCGCGCGGGGGCGAACCGCGCGCGGTGGTGGGGGGATGGAGAAGGAGACGAGCGGCCGCGGCCGCGTCGGCGTCGGCGTCGGCGTCGGCGCTCGACGACGATCGTCGTCGCTCGCGACCGCCGACGGTCGCGAGCGTCTCGCGCGCGCGGTCGACCGCGCGAGACGCCGCGGCGCTGGGCGGCGACGTCAACGGCGCGGAGATGCGCGACGGCGCGCGCGTCGTCGCGCTGAGACTCACCGCGGGGGTCCTCTCCACGGTCGTCGTTCGCTCCGTCCTCGCGCCGTTCGAGCGCATGAAGCTGGAGTACATCTTAAACCACAGCAAGCTCCCGCTCGCGAAAGCCGTGGGCGCGGTGTTTCAAGCGGAAGGGTTGAAAGGGTTCTGGCGCGGGAACGTGATTAACCTGATGCGCGTGTGCCCGTACAAGGCGATCAACTTCGCGGCGTTCGACGCGTACCGCGGCGTCGCAGTCGCGCTCTCCGCCGGCGCCGCCGGCGCGGCGTTGTCGTCGAAGTCGACGTCAAAATCGTCGTCGCCGTCGTCCGCCGACGCCGCGTGCGCGCACTCCGCGGGGACGCACGACGTGAACAAAGTATATCTTGCCGTCGCCGGCGCGGCCGCGGGCATAACGTCCTTGTGCACGTGCTACCCCATGGACGTCGTGCGGACGCGGATGCTCGTCGCGGGCGGGATGGTGAAATACGGCAGCGTCGGGAAGTGCTTCGCGTCCATCATGACGAAGGAAGGGCTCAGCGGGTTCTACCGCGGGTTCCTGCCCGCGCTGTTCGCGCTGACGCCGAACGGCGCGGTGTATTACACGATGTACGACCATCTGAAGTCGAACCGGTTGCGGACGTTGGAAAAGGAAGCCGCGGAGAGAGCGGAGAGAGCGGCGGCGGCGGCGGGCAAGGCGGGGAAGAGGGGGAATGGGGCGAAGGGGGCGGTGATCGAGATGGAGGCGCCGCACGCGATCAGGGTAGAGCAAGGGTACATGATGCTGTTCGGCGCCGTCGCCGGGTGCGCCGCGGAGTTCAGCACGTACCCGTTCGAGGTCATCCGGCGCCGCATGCAGATGCAGATGGGGACGTCTTCGGTGTCGAGCGCGGTGGGGATGAAAGCGTTGCGGCGGATGACGAAGACGCTCAGGGTGATTCTGAACTCGCGGGGGATACCCGGGCTGTACGCGGGGTGCGTTCCGGGGATCGCGCAGGTGTTGCCCTCCGCCGCGTTGGGGTACTACAGCTACGAGATGTTCAAGATCGTTCTCGACGTCGACTGACGAGCGTCGGGACGGTTGACGTTTTATAGTCAGCTAGACCACTATTAATTCGAGCGCGGCTTTGGCTCGAAGCATCCTCTCTTCTATCTATTTCGCTACCTACGACGTCTTCGTCTTGACCTTGACCGGCTGGACGCGCTCTTTCAACATCGCGATCAACTCCTCCCGCGTGCGCTTCGGCTGCCCGACGTTCACGTACCTGTCCGCGAGGTGGCCGTATCTCCCGAGGAATAAGTTCACGCCGACGTCCATGAAGTGCACGCCGGAGAACACTACCGCGTCGTTCGCGCCGTGCTCCGCGAGTTTCTCCACGAACGCGCCCGGGAACTCGCTCCAGTGCAACCGCGAGTTGACGTGATGCAGCGCGTGGAACCCGTCGTTGAACGTCCTCTGCTGATCCGGGTGGTTCAAGACCGTGACGGAGGACCGGTAGTCGTCGCGGCCGCCGTCGTCGTCGACTTTGACGAACGCGTGCTGGCTCCAGTTCCCTAACATCATCGCCACGGATGACACTACGTACGGCACCGCCAGCGTCCAAATCGCGGCGGTGGGATTCACCATATATAACCTCAGAAACGCACACACGCTGGCCGTTAACCCGGCGATCACCCCCGCACACAACGCGTACCGTCGCCGCGCGAACGCGTACCACGGGAGCTCGACCCAACTCCCCACCGTGAACCGGATCCAATACAGCAGCCAGTGCGTCACGCTGTCGCGTCGGTACCCTTCCGTGGACGACAAGTCTTTGCGGATCTCGTTCGAGTCCACGTGGTGCATGACGATGTGGTGCAGCCAGTACACCCCGCACGGGACGCCGAACAACGGCGCGAGGAGGAGGATGTTGACGCGATTGAAGAACGCGGCGACGAGCCCGTCTCGTCTCTTCAGAAGCCGTCGATGCGTGCTGTAGTGCATCGCGAGGATGAACCGCTGGAGATACAGCGCGTCGAACGTCGCGACGTACGCGGCGCCGAGGAGGTGCGACGGCGGCGCGATCGCGAAGAGCGCGACGAACGCGGGGACCATCGTGACGACGATGTCGAAGAACAGAAACGCGATCGGCGCGTCGCGCTCGTCCGCGAGGCGCGACACGATGAACCGCGCGACGCGCGCGGGCGGGCGGAACAGGAACTCGTTCCTGACGGCGACGGCGTCGTGGAGGTAGACCGCGTCGCCGACCGCGCCTTTCCCGCCGCCGCCGAGGCGGCCGATGAGCGGCGCCCCGGCCGGCGGGACGCACATCCGCGCGCGAGAGACTGCGTAGACGAGAGGTGCGGGTGAGTTCTTCTCAATGTCGTGTAAAAAAATTCGAAGCGACGTCTGTCGCCTCCTACATCCGTCGCCCCCTACGTCCGCGTGCTCTCTGTCATTCGGTGACAGGACGTGGCCAGCTAGTCCATCTGTTTCCTCTTCTTACTCGCGCTGTTCGGGCGGATCGAAAAGTCGTCGTCGCTGCTGTCGTCGTCCCCGCCGCCGTCGTCGTCGTCCTCGTCGGCGTCGTCCGACATCCGGAATTCGTCGTCGTCGCCTCCTTTCTTCGCGGCGGCGGCGGCGGCGCCGTCGTCGTCGTCGTCGTCGTACTCCTCCTCGGTCGGGCCGTCGCCGTCGTCGTCGTCGTCGTCGTCGTTGTCGCCCTCGTCCACGGCGTCCAACACGTCCGCCTTCGCCTTGAAAACGAGCGGCGCTTTCGCCGGCGTCCCGACGGGCGTGGACGAGAGGGTGTTGTACGCCTCTGGTCGCTCGCCGAGCGTGTGCGCGTTGTCCCACAGCCACGCCTCGACGTCGACGAGCGCCTTTTGAAAGTTGGACCGCATCGCGAACGACGCGGACGTCTGCTTCGTGAGGTCTTTACCCAACGTGCGCGCGACTTGCTTCCACCGCTTCTCTTCCGTGACGAGGTCGGACCCGCCGAGGCACATGACCTCGACCAAGACGCGGTACAGGTCGAGCTCGGCGTGGCAGAAAATCGGCGCCTTCGGGACGACGCCGCCGGGTCCCGCGGCGGCGGCGCGAAATTTCTCAAACTCGACGCGCGCGGCGTTGACGCCCTGCGGCCACCCTAACCTCTCCGCGATCGCGCGTCCGGCTTCGACCTTCTTCTGGTTCGCCTCCGTGCGCTCCTCGTCGTCCATGCCGTCGTCCCCGGCCGCGTTCGGGAAGTTTGGCACGACCTCGTCTTGGTACTCGGCCGGCGCGTTCTCGATCTCCCAAGGGCACACCCACATCGGATCGTCCCCGTCTGGGTCGCTGTCGAAGATGACTTGGACGGACTCCCACGGGTCGTCGCCGTGCTTCACCCTGTTCACCCGCCCGAGCCAGTACTCCGCGCCGTTCTCGAGCTTGATGACGCCCACGGGAGCGGCGTTCGCGTCCGCGGCGTCGGGATTCGGCGTCGCGCCGTCCTCGACGTCCATGGGCGTCGCCTCCCCGTCCGTCGGCTTCGGCTTCGGCGTCGCCGGCGGCGGCGCGCCGCCGCCGGCGACCGCGGCGACGACGTCCGCGGGCCTCCCGAGCGCGTCCTCCTGCGGCCCTTCGCCGTCGTTGATGTCCGGGAAGAACATCATGATTCGCGCGCCCTTGCTCCACGGCTTCTCCGCGCTCGCGGAGTATTTGTCCCAGTCCACGATGTAATCCGCAACCTCCGCGCCGGCGTAAATCGGCGCGCTGATCAGCCTCGGGCCCGCCTCGCGCCCCCCCCCCGGAGAACTTTCGTTCCTTCTCCCGCGCCCCGCCACGAGCGCGGGCTCGTCCAGAAGTTCGAGCAGAACCCAGCAGCACGGCGGCGTCCCGGAGTACCCCGGGAGGTCGGGCGGCGGCGGCACCGCGTCTCGAAACGCCCACGCTCGAACCACCGCGCGCTCCACCGGCCGCAACTCCTTCAGCGGGATCCACCCCTCGGGCTCGTTCCCGACGCCGATGTACCGCTCGCGAGTGAGTTTCATCCCCTTGCGCATCAGCGCGACGACGTTCCCGGGCTCGCACGTCTTGATGCCCGCGTGCGTCGCCGTGGGAATCGTCGAGAAGAACTTCGCGCTGTTCATTCGCGAGTCGTCTTGCACGAGCGCGCTGCACAGCACGCCGAGAAGTCGCGCGCTCCTCGCCGTGCCCAGCTTCATCGCGGTCTGAATCGCTTCGTCCGTGGTGGACCACTCGATCGCGGTCTGCGCGATCTCCGTGTGCGCGAGCGCGGTCTCCTCCGCTTCCTCCCACGTCATCAGCTTCTCCGGCGGGATCCGAAGATCGAAATCCTCCGCGCCGCGCAACCCAGTGAACCAAGCCTCTCTTCGGTCCAGCCACTCCTCCGTCGTCGCGTGCGACGACCGCAACATCGCCTCGAGCGGCGGCAGCACGCGCGAGACGAGGACCGCGAGGCGGTCGCCCGCGCGGTCCCCGGACGCGACCGAGTCCAGCCCCGTGCCGAGCGCGTCCGGAAGCGCGCTGCACAGGTTGAGCATCGCGTGGAGCCAGTTGTTCGGGCGGTTCCAAAACTTTGACGATCCGCTCAAGACGCTGCGGACGACGGCGCACAGCGCCGTCGCCGCCGCCGCGCGGTTCTGCTCCCGCGTCGGGCCGAGGTTCATCGCGACCGCGCCCCAGGCGTCGTTCGGGTCCGGCGGCGGCGGGTCGAGCTTGACGTACCCGTCTTTCACGAGGCCGAGTTCTTTGAACCAGTCCACGTCCGCGGTCGCCGCCGCGTCTTTGGCGGCGTCTTTGGCGGCGTCGGCGTCCGCGGCGTCGGCTTTTTCATCCTTCGCCTTCGGCGCGGTCCGCATCAACAGCGCGGCCATCGCTTTCAAACGACGCTCGTCCATGCTCTTCGGGTTCCTCGGGTCGTCGTCGAGCCAGTCCTTCAGCTCTTTCAAACGCGGACCGATCGTGAACACGCTCCAGCGCGTCGGGCACTCGCCCCACGTCTCCGCGGCGTGAAGCGCGTCCGCGTACGCCTTCCCCTTGGCGATGTTCGCCTTGGACAGCGCGGACGTTCGCTGCGCTTTTTCTTTCTTCGACTCCGCGCGCTTCGCGGCTTTTTGTTCGGGCGTCTCCTCAGCGGCGTCGGCGTCATCGCTCGGGGCGGCGCCTTCTTCTTTAACCTCCGCGGCGGGAAGGGCGTCCTTCTTCGCGTCTTCCTCGACGTCGTCGTCCGGTTGAAACGCCGTCGCGGACGGCTCCTGCGTGAAAATCAACCCCGCGCCCGCGGCGCCGCCAAGGGTGTAGTACTTCCGTCCCGTCTCGTCCGTCGCGATCGCGCGCGAGCGGAGGTACGTCGACCGCGCGCCCGCTTTCGCGACCCACTCCACGAGCGTGTCCGCCCACTCCGGTCGCGTCGGCGCCGCGCGCGTCTGCGTCTGCGTCTCGTCCTTCTTCTCCGTCGACGCCGCGTCCGACGTCGCCGCACCTTTTTCCTCCGCGGCGGCGGCCGCCTCGGGCTTCTTCTCCTCGCTCGCGGGAGTCCCCGCCTCCGCCTCCGTCTTCGGCGTCGGCGTCGGCGTCGGCGTCGACGTCTGCTCCCCCGCGACGACGACGGACGACTCCGTCTTCACCTTCACTTTCTCGTCCCCTCCCGGCGCCGGCTTCGCGGCGAGCGCGTCCGCGATCTTAGGCTGCGCGAGCGGCGCCTCCGTCGTCTTCGCTTTCACCTTTCTCGGTCCGAGCGGGAGCTCCCCGTCCTTCTGCGCGCGCATCGCGAGCTCGAGCTTCGGGAACAGGTAATCGTGCCAGCTCTCCGCCTCGCACATGATCGCAGCGAGCGCTGACGCGAGCGCGACGCGATCGCCCGCGGGTAAACCGACCGAGGCGGTCGCGGCGTCGATCGCCTTCACGAGCGCGTGCGTCGCTCGAAACGCGCCGATTTTCACGGCGGCGCACGGCCATGTCGGCTTCTCCCCGGCGTCGTACATCGTCAGCACCGCGAGCGCGCGCTCGCTCCAGTCCAACATCCGCAAGTCGTCCTCCTCGGACATCTCCGCGATGCGCTTCGCGTCCGGCGGCGGTTCCGTCGCGTCCTTGTCGCCGCCCCCGCCTTCCGCGACTCTCAGAACCGCGACGCAGACGTCCCTCACGAGCGCCGCGTCCGCGGGGTTGATCCCCGACGTGGACGGCGGCCCGAGGAACGCGCGACTGAAGCGCTCCCACGGGCACGGCGGCAGCCGAAGAAACGCGCCGTGCACTTGCGTGAGGTCCCACAGCGCGAGTGTCTCCGCGAGCAACGCGGGGGGCGTGCCGTAGGACTCCGGGACGACCAGCCCCGCCGCCGGCGGCGCGCTCCTCGTCTCCCTCGGCGGGAGGTTCCTCGGCGGCGGCGGCGGCATGCTCGCGCCGCCCGCGCCGGCTTGCCGCGCGCCGCCCGCGCCGCCCGCGCCGAACCTGCTCTGCGTCCGCAGCGCCTTTTGCTGCGCCGCCTTGGATGCGGCGCGCGCCTCCGCGCGTTCCCTCGTCCGCGTCGTCTCGAGTAACGTCGCGTACGACTTGATCAACGGCGGGACGCTGAGCTCCGCGCCGTCCACGAGCGCGCCAGCCTTGCGCAAGCCCTCGAGCTGCTGCGCGATGAACGCGGTGTCGTTGATGACGTCGCGGCGCGCGTACTTGAGCTCGGTCACCGCCGCCGCCGCCGCCGCCGCCGCGCTCGCTGCCGCCGCCGGCGAATCGCTCCCCGCCGCCGTCTTGGACGTCGTCTTCGACACGGCCGGCGACGCGTTCTTCGACGACGGCTTCGAAGCGCCCTTCTTGCCGCCCTTTACTCCGCTCTCCACCGCCGCCTTCGCCGCCGCGGCCTCGTTCGCCGCCACCGCGCCGCGGAACTTCGGCGAGAGGTAATCCCCGCTCACGACGGGCACCGCCGTGAGCGCGGCGAGGCCGTCTTCCACGCTGACGTTCCAATCCCGACGGATCGCCCGCAGCGTCGCGTCGCAGAACGCGACGCGGCGCTGCAGCGTCGCGAACGCGCGCTTGTACCCCTCCGCGGGTTCGCCGAGTCGGTACCACGCGCGCAGCGTGACGAGCCACACGGAGGGCCCGCGACGCTCGTCGTAGCACACGGTCCAGTCCAAAACCTCGGACAGCTTGAGCGGATGCGGCGGCTTGTTCACCGGCTTGAGCGCGCGCTTCAAGACGTCCTTCGGGCGCGAGCTCTCGCCGCCCTCGACCTTTCGAGCCTTGCCGAACACGACGACGTTCTTCGTGCGGCACTGCTCGAGGCCGACGACTTTGCCTTCGTCGCGCTTGTCACGGATCTCAAACTCTGCGAGCGACAGGTGGGTCCGAGGGCGGGATCGTTCGTCGGCGCGAGGCGGACGACGCGCGGTCGCGACGAGGACGCGCGAGGACGGTCGAGGGTTCGATGCGCGGGGGCGGGAAGACGCGGATCGCTCGGATCGCGCGAGAGGCGGGGAGGGAGATCGGCGGTCGCGAATACGAACGCGAGGGAAAAAAGCGCGCGATCGCGCGCGACGATCGACCGCCGCGCGCGGTGCCGACGATGGCGCGGAGGACGCGCCGTCGAGAACGCGCAGGGACAGCGTCGTCCCCGGGATTTTCGGAAACTCGACCGGCTCCTTGATCTCGGGTTCTTCCTTCACCGGGGTCTCTTCCTTCGCGGACGCCGCCGCCGGCGTCGACGCATCTCCTCCGTTCGTCGCTTCGCTGCCGCCGGCGGCCATGTCGCCTGGCGCTGGCGATGCGTCCGCGATGCGTCCGCGATGCGGAGATCCCCGCGCGATCGCGAGGTCGATCGGGTCGTTCCGCGTGCGGCTCCACGCGCGACCCTGATCCAAGACGCCCTTCGCGCGCCCGCCCGTTATGGGCGCTCGAGGAAGGACCTGGGGTTTAGGGCGAGCCAGTCAAGCCATTCAGCAGATCAGCACGGATGGATGCTTCAACTTCCTTGGCGAGAGCGCGCTCCAGATCCGCGTTTTCGGGAGAATGATCCTTTAAATCGAGTCAAAGCCGCCGGCGACGACTCGAGCTCTCTCGTCGACATTCTACGGCTAAACAATCTACGTCTCCTTCTCCTTCCGCTTCTTCGCCAGCCTCGCGTTCCGTCTCAGCCTCTTCTCCTTCTCGCGGCTGCCGTCGTCGTCGTCGTGCGCGGGTCGCGCGTAATAACTCCCGTCTCCCCAACCGAACACCCCTCTGTCGCCGCGCGCCCACTTCGCGACCGCCCACGCGAACCCTGTCCACGCGCCGACGACGCACCCCACGCACATCCCGTACACGACCGTGATCGGCCATCTCTGCCACGCCCTGCCCCAGTCCAGTGGTATCGGCATCGCCCCCATCCACGCCCCGAGCGCGGCGCCCCACGCGGACGCGAACCATTGGAAATCGATCGGGTAAAACGCGCCGTCGCCCAGGACGAGCACGCGGTGCCACTCCCACTGCGCGCCCTTCCCTTCCCACGGGCTCGTGCCGTACATCGCGGCGCCGGGGACGAACGTCAACGACGCGAGGAGCGCCGAAGCGTGCGTCGTGGGGTACGGCACGTACAGCGCGGAGAGGCCGAAGTTGCACATGAACACGAACCAAAACGCCGTCCCGATCGCCAGCGCGACGAGCGAGTGCCACAGCGATCCGAGGAGCGACGGGCGCGACGGCACGTGCTCCGCCTCCGCGCGCGGCGCGTCGCCGTTCGAGTAGCGACTCGACAGCGCGTGCGTCAGGAGAACGACGAGGTGGTGCGTCACGATCGCGCATCGCGTCGCGCGAAGCGGGTCCTTCCAGAACCCCGTCGGCGGACCGCGCTCCGGTCGCGCGTTCGTCGTCTCGCCGCAGTGGAGCGCGATGCTGTAGTAGAGCGCGGCGGTGACGAGGAGCGCGCGCGCGGCGAGCGCGACGAGCGCGGGGACGCGGACCGGGTGCGTGGTCAGCGTGAGGTAGAGCCGGTACGGGCTCGGGTTCTTGTTCATCGTGATGATCTCCTCGGGGAGGTCGTCATCGTCGTCGTCGGACTCCGACATCGCTCGCGCGCCGCCCCGGCGCGCCGCGGAGTGACGCCTCGTGGTCATCTCTGGCGGGGACGGGAAGTTGACGTCGCGTCGGATCGAAGTTTTCGAACGCCGCCTCACCATCAGTCTTCGCGTCGCCGCGCACGCCGCAGGTCGCGCCATGGAAAACCTCGCCGGGGAGGAGATCCACCGCCCGGTCATCGCGGAGGTGCTCCCGAAGACCGGGTTGGTGTACAGCGAGAAGGGCAACCTGACGGAGGTTCTGTCCAAGCCGAAGCTCATGCCGCTGAAGTCTTCGCATCAGCTGCGCATGGAGAAGCTGGAGAAGGACGCGATGGAGGCGATAGAGAACAAGCGGGCGGAGACCGCGGCGCAGCGGCAGGGCGCGGCGTGATCCGCGAGCGGAGAGGACATCAGACGCGAAATAGGTTAGCTCGCCCACCCCGACGGCGAGGGAAGCGCAGGGCGGGGACGGGGTGCTCGATCGGGGGATCCCTCCAGTCGCGAGGAAAAAGTCTTTCTTTCTTTCGTCTCTTCGGGACGGGAAGAAAGACACGCGTATCTTCGACGCGCGGAGCCGCGAGCGTCGACCACCTCACGAGATGACGAGAGTACGTAAATCATAGAGTACGTGTAGGCCCTCGTCGCTCCGCTCGCTCACGCCGACGGGACGGTCTTCCACTTCGTCTTCGCGCCGCGCTTCCTCCCCGCGCCGCTGCCCTTCTCGGACGCGATCCCAACCGCGGACGCGGCGCGCATAAACTTGGCCCACAGCGGCGCCGCGCACTCGGACCCGGTTCCCGGCAGCGAGCTGTTATCGTCCCTCCCGCACCACACCACGCACGCGAGCTGCGGGGTGTACCCCGCGAACCACGCGTCGCGGTAGTCGTCCGACGTCCCCGTCTTCCCCGCGACTTTCTCCGCGGGCCAACCCACGGCGGCGGATCGCCCGGTGCCTCTCGTCACCGCCGCGCGTAACATCCCGTGAAGCGCCGCGCACGCGGCTCGATTCGCGACGAGCTTCCGCCGCCCCTTGTGCCTGTACACCACCGCGCCGGTCCGGTCTCGCACCTTGGTGATGAGGTGCGGCTTGCTGTATATGCCCCCCGCGGCGATGGACGCGTACGCGACGGTCATCTCCAACGGCGTCGTCTCGCACGAGCCCAACGCGAGCGATAACGCGTTCGGGAGCGTCGACGTGATCCCGAGCTTCGAGCTCATCTCGATGATCTTGTCGATGCCGGTCATCTCCGCGACTTTGACGGTCGGGACGTTGAGGGACTCGACGAGGCAGTCGCGCAGGCTCACCGTGCCCTTAAACTTTCGCGAGTAATTCAGAGGCGTGTACGTGGGCTCTTCGCCGTCGGGGACTTCGAACACGATCTCCTCGTCTTGAAGCAGCGTGGACGGGTTCACGACGCCCTCCTGCAGCGCGGTGAGGTACACGAACGGCTTGAACGTCGACCCCGCGGAGCGTTTGGATAATACCGCGCGGTTGTACGGCGATTGCGAGTACTCGCGGCCGCCGATCAACACGCGCACGGCGCCCGTGGCCGGGTCGATCGCCACGATCGCGGCTTCGCCTTTGTCCTCTCCGCGCATCATCACCATCCCGTCTTCTAACGTGAGCTGCTCCGCTTTCTCTTGTAGCGCGAGGTCCATCGTCGTGTGGACTTTTAACCCGCCCGTGGATAAAACGTCCTGACCTTCGAATAAGGTTTTGAGGTGGAACAAAACCTCGGAGACGAAAAACGGCGCTCGGTACGGCGCGGCGCCGCCGCGGCCCAACCTCGGCATCCCGCGTCCGCCCAAGTACGGCTCCAGCAACGAAGAGTCCGCGCCTTCGAGACCGACGGCTTTCTCCATCTCCGTCGGCGCTCGGAGGGCTAGCGATGCCGGTAACGGCGTATTCATGAGCGTTTTCGCCGCCGGTTCGGTGAGGTACCCGTGCCTCGCCATCGCCGCGAGGTTTTGGTTCCTCACCCGTTTCGCCCCCGCGGGGTTCGCGTACGGCGACAGCGCCTCCGGCGCGGGCAACAGCGCCGCTAACAGCGCGCTCTCGCCGACGTCCAACTCCGCGGGCGACTTGCCGAAATACGCCGCCGCGGCGCCGGCGATGCCGTACACGCCGTGCCCCCAGTACACGTTGTTCAGATACGCCTCCAAGAGCTCCTCCTTCGTGAGCCGCGTCTCGACCTTCAGGGAGAGTAAAATCTCGGATATCTTCCTCGAGATCGTGCGATCTTGGCACAGCACGAGGTTCTTCACGAGCTGCTGCGTGATCGTGCTGCCGCCTCCCATCTTCCCCATAGACCCGATCGCGCGCGTGAGCCCTCGGACGTCCACCCCCTTGTGTTTAAAAAATCGGTGGTCCTCCGACGCCACCACCGCCTGCCACACCGCCGGGGACACGTCCTTCAGCTTGACCGCCTCCGAGGATAACGTCGCGACGACGCGCCCGCGGACGTCGTATATGATCGTCGGCTCCCCCGCGTGGCCTTCTTTCCCGGACTTCTCCCCGTCCGCGAGCGAGCTCCATCGCTTCCCCGCGCCGCTCGCTTTCATGGCTTTGTAAAACTTGAAGAAATCGTACGACCCCGCGATGGCGATCAGCGCCGCGGACGTGACGATGAACTTCGGGAACGCGCTCGTGACGTTCTTTCTCCGCGTCTCGCGTCGGACGCGTCCGTATTCTTCGTACCCGACGCCGTCGTCCGGTCGCGAAGCGTCGTCGCCGTCGGAGCCGTCAGACGCGCGCGTGAACATCGCGTGTCGGACCGCGCCGCGTCTCTTCGCGTCCAGGAGCGCCCTGCGGCTCACCGGGAGCCACACGCGGTCGGCGTACGTCCTCGTGGACGACAGCGAGCCCGCGCGCGATGAAGAGGACGACGCGACGAGGACGGTCGGCAACGACGTCGGTGGGCGCGCCATCGCCATCGGCGCGGCGACGACGTTCTCGCTCGAACCGAACAACATCGCGCTTCAAAAATCGTCTCTCGCACGCGCTCGCGTCGCGCGGGCGATACCGCGCCTCCGACGTCCTATCGCGCCCCGAAACGCGATGAAGCCTCGGTGAACGCTCTCACGCCGCCACCGGGCGCGTCGCGCGTGGTCTGCGCGTGTCGCGTCGCACCGGCGCCGGCGAGACTGACTCGGTTTGAATGTCCTCTTCGGTGTCGAACAGAAAGGACGCGCGCTGCCGTCCGACCGCACCGCAGACTGGACTCTGACGCAAAGGACGACACTCCGCGCCGCGCGCGCCCGCCGCGACACGACCGCCGCCGTCGTATCGCCGCAGGCGGAGACCATGGGCGCGTCTCACTCGAACGATCCCTCGGTTCATCGCCCGCCCGCGCTCGCGCGGCGCACCTCGAGCGGCTACGCGGTCCAACCCTCGAAAGGGGGCTTCTGCGTGCCGTGCGGGGCCGCGTCCAAGTCGAAGAAGAAGCCGGACGCGCCGGCGGCCCGCCGCCGCTCGCGCGGCTCGTCCGCCGGCGGCGTCTTCTCGCCCTCGCGCACGCACCCGACCGTCGAGCGCTTGATCTCCGACTTGAGAGGTGCGCGCGCTCGTTTCTTCGCTCCTCCCGCGCGCGTTCCTCTCTCGCCGTCTCCGTCCTCCGCCTCGCTCCTTCGCGCACAGCTGGCGGGGTTTGACTCCTCTCTCGCGCGCAGACGACGGCGTCCTCGCGGACCTGGACAAGGTCGCGGTCAGCATCGCGGTGAAAAACTCGTCCCCGTCCAAGGAGATCACGCCGACGCACCCGGTGCGCGCCCGCCCGCCCCGCACTCCCAGCGAGCGCACGTCGTCCTTCCTTTTTCCGTCACGCTCCCTCCGTTCTTCTCCGTCGAGCAGGACGCGCAGACGTCCAAAGCCCTCCCGCCCGCGCCCGTGAAGACGGCGCGGCACAGCATCCTCCGGCGCGTCAGCTCGATCAACTGCCCGATCGCGCTCCCCGCGCTGCGGTCGTCGTCCTCCTTCCACGCCGCGATCGGCACCGCGGAAGTCGCCGCGGCGGTCGCGTCCGAGGAGACCGCGACGCGACGCGTCACCGCGCGACGCCGGCTCACGTGGAACGACCGCAAAGGCACGCTCGGGGAGCTCGAGCACGTGCAGTGGTTTGACGTCTACGACGGGTTCGGGACCTGCGCGAACGTCGGCCCGGACGCGGGAGCGTCCACGCCCGGCGGCGGCGGCGTCCGACGGAGAAAATCGACTGGCGGCGCGACCGACGCGAGCGCTTGCTCGTTCGACTCGAAAGCGACGCGCGTCACGTCCATCAGCGCCGCGCTGTCGAGCGCGGAAAGAGGCGGCCTCGGAAGCGGCTGGGGCAGCTTCGACGCGGACCCGTTCGCGTTCGAGACCGCGCACGACGCCGCGTCGGGTCTGGACCCCGCGGCGAGGACCGCGGTCAGGCGTATCGCGTCCACGCTCGCGCGGCACGAACGCGACGGCGTCGACGTCCGCGGGATGACGAACGCCGAGCGCTGCGGGAAGATGCTGAAGCGGAAGATCACGAGCAAGGCGGCCGCGCTCGTGGAGGGCGCCGCCGCGGCCGCCGCTGTGGAGGACGCGAGGACGTACCTCCGCGGGAACGACCCGCATATGATGCCGGAGAATCACAGGAAGCGACCGGTCGTCACCGCGGGGGACGCGATTTTGACGTGGGTCGTCTCCGCCGCCGCCGCGAAGAAGCGCGAGCGCGTCGAGCTCGACGCCCGGAACGCGGAGCTCCAAGAGCGCGTCCTCACGCTTCTGAGCGAGGTCGATGCGATGGCGGACGCGGTACCGAGCCGAAGGATCGCCGCGGGGTTGAGGGACCTGCACCGCATGCGTCTGCAGGTGTTCGACTCGCGTTCCAAGGCGCGGGCGATGGAAGCCGCCGTGGCGCACCTCAGGTGCGTTCTACTGTGTTTTCACCCACCGCTCAGTTTCAAAATTTGATCGGCTTCACTTTCAACTGACCGATGAACTTTTTTTGTGTGGAATCATCTGCAGCGGCGTCATCCTCGACGCGAGGAACGTCGCGGAGGAGGTGTCGCACGCGCTCGCGAGCGGTCGGCGGTGGGAGCGGCTCGACGAGAGCGATCGCGGGCACATCTGGGGCTCCGCGATGGACACGATGTTGGGGGAGTTTTTCTATGTCCTCGCCCTCGGCGGGTTGCTCAAGGCGTGAAGCGCGCGACGCGCGCTGCAGAGGTAACGCGTTTTCCTTTCTTTTTCTCATTTTACGACGACGAGACTACAGGGCAGAGCGCGCCTGCGCGGGCACCCTCGATGAATATTAGGCACGCGTGACGGTCACGCGATCACGAGTCGTTGAAACTCACCCCTCCGAGCTGCGAGACGACGACGAAGCGGGGAGGAACGGTCAGTAAGGTATGTGAAGCGAGCACACGAAGCGAGCGCGCGCGCGCGATTGTAACACGAACGAACCAACGCGACGACGAACCGAACCGAACGAAGCGCGCGCGCGCGAGACTCCAACCAAAACGAACGAACGCGCACCTGCACGACGACCCAGAACGTCGCGATCATGAGGGAAATAATCGTCGTGAACGACAGCACGATGACCACCTGCGCCATCGCGGGCTTCGGGAGCTTCTCCCACGCGCTTCGCGTGTCCTCCTCCTTCGCCGGCGCCGGCGCCGACTTCTTCGGCGCCGCGTCCCCGAACGGGTTCGCCGCGGTGGACTGCGCGAACGGCGAGCCCGCTTTCGGGACGCCGGCGTCCGCGAACGGCGACCCCCCCGCCGCGGGCGGCTTCGCCGGCGCCGCCGCGCCGAACGGGCTCGCGGGTTTCGCCGGCGCCGCCGCGCCGAACGGGCTCGCGGGCTTCCCCGCCGCCGGCGTCGGCGCTCCGAACGGGCTCGCGGGCTTCCCCGCCGCCGGCGTCGGCGCGCCGAACGGGCTCGCCGGGGTCGCCGGCGCCGCGTCCGGGGTCTTCGCCGCCTCCGCGGGCATGTCGAACGGGCTCGCCACCGCGGGCGTCGCCGCGGACTTGTCCTTCTCGAACGGATCCTGGAAGCCCTCGCGCTTCCCCCCCGCCACCTTGCCCTCGCCGAAGCTCGACGGGAGCGGCTTCGGCGAGCGCTTCCGCGTCTGCGACAGGTACCCCCCCGCCTGCTCCTGCGCGGAGCCGGTGACGCCGTCGATCGGGCCCGTCTGCGCGGGCGCGCTCGCGCCGTCGTCGTCGTCCTTCGCCGCGCGCGTCGCGAACCTCGCCGCCCCGCGCTTCGTCGATCCCGATCGCGAGACGACGGCGACGACGCCGCCGGCGCGACGCCCGCGTCCCTTCGCCGCCGCGGCCCGCGCGGCGCCGGTCGCGGCCGCCGCCGTCGACGCCATCGCGAACGACGCCATCAGATGAACCTTCTGCGATTTCCCTCCGACGCTGCCGTGTGCGGCGGCGCGAGAGCGGGAGTGATCGCGCGCGGCGCGTCGACGCTCGCTCCTGCTGTGGGAAAGAACACGAGCTGATGACGAGGGTCGTTCCATAAAAAAAGTTCATCGGTCAGTTGAAAAGAGACGCGATCAAATGTTGAAACCGGGCGATGGGTGAAACACGTTTGGATAGACGGTTCGCCAGCTCATCATCCTCCGCTACCGTCTCAGCCGCTATTTTATCCTGAGCTCGCGGCGGCCAGACGCGCACTCCGCCGCACCACGCGCACGCTCACTCGCGCTTCCACTCCAAAACAATGGCCGCCCAGGT
>Ga0209630_10001884_pt1 | contig 21378 bp, 33 predicted proteins | sample COG_01_FD_184745 | JGI IMG/M metagenome (GOLD analysis project Ga0209630, IMG submission 184745) | Pelagic Microbial community sample from North Sea - COGITO 998_met_01 (SPAdes) (version 2) | ecosystem: Environmental > Aquatic > Marine > Neritic zone/Coastal water | place: Helgoland, sampling... | reverse complement strand
CTGCGCTTTTGATTCCATTCGTGTATGTTAAATGTTGGCATATTTTATTATTTATATATAAATATTGAGGGGGCCGAAGCCCCCTCATTTAACTGACTGATCGTTTAGTCTGTTTATTTTATTTTGAGTGTTTTTGGTTTGTTTTCATCTGCATAAGGAATTTTGACTATAAGTAAGCCATCATTCATTTCTGCTACCGCCTTATTTAAGGCAAATCGTCGAGCTACTTTCCAACCAATATTAAAGCTAGATTTTTTAATACTAGAATGGAAATAACGGCGTTCGTTTTCAATTTTAGGCAGGTTTTCCTTATCATATTTAACACATAGATAATCTCCTTTGAGTTCGATATTGACTAACTCTTTAGGTATACCAGTACAAGCTATCTCGAAAGTTAGCCCTTCATCAGTATTTTCATAAATATCTACGGGTTGGTTTACAGTGCGGTTATCAATTTTAGTGAACTCCGCTTCTTTGTTAAAAAAGTCCTTTACTAGGACATCAAGTGGCGAGAATACTCGCTGATCAAATAGGTCTAATTTATGTACCATTATTTATAAGTTTTGTGGCCCCTAAGGTGCCGGGTTAATTGTTTTGATTGTCAAACGATCAATCAGTCGCATATACATATTATTACTTCTTCAAAATATACCAAGGTGGTATATCTTTTTTCTTTTTAGGTAATTCCTTAAACGTCTGGACATTAGGATAAATAACACCCCCTTCAGCAACGTTAACAGTGCCTTCTTTTCTATTAACTTTATCAACTACACCTGCAGTTAAAGCTCCAAATAAATGGAATTTAATTTTGTCTCCTACTTTCATACTGTAAATATACGAATAAATTTATTATTTCCAAAAAACCTGAACGGCCACCAATCCAGTTGCCAAAAGCAAACTTACACCAGTTTTAGCCGTCAACCCTTCATTTAATATAAGTGAGGTAAATATACTAAATATAATCATACCACACGCAAACCCAATAAACCTACCGGGCCATGTCAATCCATTAAACCCAGCATAGCAATATTTAGTTCCATAAATATAAAGATACGAAATAGGAATCCCAAACAGCGCAAGTATAAAATTATTATTCTTAAACCATTCACTAAAGAACTGCCCATTTAATTGAAACCATGTGAGTACGTGTACAAATAAAAATATACCCACACCTATAGCAACTGATTTAATATCACTCATCTAACTTCTTATTTGCAATCTTTTCATCGCTAAATCGCTCTGTATTACTTTCAATAATACGAGATGCTACTAACATGCTCTCGGCATTAAGCCAAGCTTTAAATACTGTATCTGAGTGGTTGATTTCCCTAATTAAATTCAATTCCTCAAGGCCAGAACCTCGCTTAACAGCTTTATGCATTTCTTTATTGCATATGTCTATGCCGTTTTGGGCGACATAGAATTTACCCCTGCTGTCTGCTAGTGTTACAGCTTTGGGAAAACGTTTTAATACGTTCTTTTTTGCTTGTTGAAACCTTTCTTTTTTATCCATAACTTATTTGTATATATCATTTAATAGTCACCTTCGTCCTCATCGCCACGGTCAGGTTTTATATTCTTTTTCTTTTTCTTTTCTTTTAAGAATTGCTGGTAGTGATAATCATCGTCTAAAAAGTCATCTTCATAATCCTTAAAGGATTTGTTGCCGAATTTTACGTCTTTTAATTTGCCCATGCTTTCTGAACTTTATTCCAATAGTGCTCTGTTGATTGTTTTTTATATCCGCGAGGCCCACCATTCCAATTTCTAGCAATAACTTCATCGCTAGAGTCTTTATGGTGATAATCTCTCCAAATATAAAACATTTCTTGTGATAAGCCACAACTCCATCGGTCTTCTTTAGTAAATCGTTTATCGTTATTTTGCTTGCGCAATATACGGTTTACTTCACGTAGCATAATAGGTCGTATTTGTAGGCAACCACAAGCGTTTTCTTTTTTATTGAATGCATTAGGGTTACCTGAGGATTCAACCAAAATTAGGGCATCTACTAGGGTTTTTACTTTATTGGTTTTAAGTATTGGTTTTGGTTTTGTTACTTGTATATCAGCCTGTATATACGGAGTAAGTGGTTGGGGCGTGTGTAGTAAGCTTTTTTCTTGTTTTGGCATTGCTACTAATCCCATTAATAAAACTATGTGTTTCATATTGTATCTATAAATTCATCACCCTCGTCTCCATCCCATAGACCAAGTTCTTTAAGGTGTTGAATGTGTGAATCGTCTAAATCCCAATTAGGCTCATCGTCCTTATTATTGGTATTTTTATTTATTTGGTAGTCTTCCATTTGTTTGAGTTGGTTATCACTCCAAATGTTGCCTACGTTTAGGAAATAACAATTATAGCATAGAAATTCTAAATTGTCACGTTTCCAGTTTTTCTTATTATTGTCTTGAAAATTAAGTACAAGTGGTACTTTATAATCTACTACACGGCGTTCTTCAAACCCACAACAACTACATTTTTCAAGTAGGAATCCTTCTTGAATTAAACGTGATTTAAGTATATCAACTGTGTAGTGTGATACATCTACTCTACCTTCAAGTACATCTTCAAGTGGTGCTTTAATATTTTTCTTTGGTTTACCGTAACCACCTAAATGTTTTTTAATACCCTTACCTTGACGATTTAAATGTTTGTCAAATAATGTTTTACCCGTTTCATTATCGTTAAATGTAAGTGCATAACGCTTATAAACATTATATGAAACCCCTAAGTAACGAGCGGCTGCTTTATTACTTAATGTATGTTTTTGGGCTCTTAAAATTTCGTCCTTTGTAAGGATTATTTTATTCATTTTAATGATTGTACTATATCCCAGAGTTCTTCAGGTGTGTCTGTAAGTAGTTCTTCACCTGTTTCTGTATTTTGGAGTTGTAAAACAGCATCATCTGGTTGATTCCATTTTTCGTATAACCACCAATGAATAATTTGTAGTTGGTTTTTATTAAAATGGAGTTCTATTAGGGCTTCAATTGATTGTACAAATGGTTCTTCAAAATTAACAAAATCAATAGCATGTTCCACTTTAAGAATCATTGTTCTATCGTTTGCATATTTATACATTTCAATAAAACGTATAAAAGCTTCTTTCTTAATTAAACCTTTTACTGGGCGTTGTTTAGTAACTGTGCCTTTAATTTTAAGGATATCTTTAAGATCTTTTTTTAATTGATCATTTGCCATCTGTGGGTTGTTCATAAACCGAATAAATTTCTAATAACTGATCTGGACGTAATTGTTTTATAGTAGCAAATATATTTACTGCTCCCGTAAGAGAAAATGCTGTGCATTTATTTATCCTTTCTCCCCTAGTTCCTGATTCTTTAGGTTTTGTTTCTAGCACATATGTTGATTTTCCCATATTATATTTTATTTATTAATTTTAGAGTTTTTGAACACAATTCGTACTGTTCAGTATGTTCATAAAAATCTAAAACTGTTTTGAGATTAGATTCAAATGAATCTTTAAGAATAGAAATATCCTTTACATTTTTACCATCTTCTACTCGGGCCATTACAAAACTAGTTTTACCATTCTGTAATGTTTGTTCAATACCTTCTACAATACTAGAATATAGTATTTTTTGGTATTTAATTTTATTCTCAGTGTCTTCAAAAAAATTAATTGGTAGAGTGGGGATAGATCTTCTTTTTCTCATTATTGTAAATATAAGAAGAAAGCTCCTAAAACCAAAATTCTTATTATTCTCCTTTAAGAGCCTTCGTGATTAAGTTTTTGAACTGGTTCAAGGGAATGTAATAACCTAACACGTTAGGATTATCCGTTGCCTGTTTTATATCGGGGTCAATACTTACTTGTAAATCGTATTTACCAAGCTTTTGGTTCATTGCACGTTGAACCTTTTCATTAACATCGATTTTTTCATCTGGATCAATTAATACGGTATTGCCTTTAGGGATTAACTGTATTTTAATGCCCTTTTTAGTAGGGTTTCTGTTAACGTCTACCTTAATAGTAAATTCATTATCCCCTGTTTTAAGTTCGGCCTCATTTACGTAGTCGTTGAGGGTTTCAAGAACCATATCATGTAATTCAGTTTTTTTCATTATCGCTATTTGTTATAAATATAAGATCGTTTTCAAAGGTTTCAAGACTACTAATGTTGATTTTAAGATTACCTAATTCAAATTCACCTATTTCACCACTATCTTGTAATATAGCAGATAGTTGTTGTATTATTTGGAAATCTTGTTGGTTAAAGTTATTACCATTGACTTCAACTGTTATTCCTTCTTTACCATTAAACCAAGGTTCTAATGTTTGTTCTAACTGTGGGTTGCTGTTAATTATATTGATTTTTTTATTATAAACAGGATAAACTATAGGTTTCATTAATGGTGTATGGTTAACATTAGTCCCCCACTTACGAATAAATTCTAAAGTAGATTTATTCATATTAGCTTGCCATTGTTTATGTCTTTCAGGATCACCGTCAAAACTGCCTGCTCCTCTACCTGTTAAATGGTATACTAGTGAATTCCAAGGTTGGATAAATTTAAACCCAGCTAAATGCATTCTATTAAATAAATCTGAATCTTCTCTACATGAATGCATAATAGGGTCATGTCCGCCTAAGATGTTTAAGAATTCTGATTTATACATCATCCAGGGTGCGAATATACCTTCAGTTGTTTTACCGTCTTCAAGATGATCATTAACATACTGATCAAACTCAGTTTCCTTAAATTCTTCGGGCCACATCCCAAAGTCAAGTAATATTTTTTCACCTCCATTTGGGTGGATAGGTGGTTCAATACGTGTTGAACATACTACTGTTTTTTCTTTAAGGTGATTAAATGCTTTTAAATCAGCATGTTTACCTAACATCATATCAGCGTGAAATATCATAAAGATATCTGTGGTTGATTTTTCAACGCAATAATCATATGCCCTACCAATCCCATATAAGCTGTTGCCTAGATCAGGATTAACATAGTAAGACACATTATATTCGTCTTTAACGCTATCTAACCACTCAATAGTACCATCCTCATCTGAGTCTACAAATATAATAATTTCATGATCATCTCTATAAGCATTTTTTCTTATAGAAGGAATACACGTTTTTAAATAACGTAAATTTGATTTACTTGGTATACAAAATGTTATTTTTTCCATTATACTTTTTTTAAACCTATTATCATATCATTTTCATCTTTAAGAGGGAGCCCTCCCCATTTTTGGTAAAATTTTTGAGCATTAATTTGTTCTGCTCTAATTTGCCTTTCAGAAGATTTTCCGTTATTTTCTTCTAATCTATGGGATCCACGTGCCCCAAAGTGGTATACAACAGACTTAGTAGGCATTATAAATTTACCTCCTTTATGTTGCCATCTTAAAAATAAATCCATATCATCCCAGCTAGTTGGTGCAAATAGAGGATCATTACCACCTACCTCATCCCAAAATTCTTTAGTTACTAAACCAGAAACTCCTTCTCCTTTAGGTATTTCTTGTTTATTGGTTTGAGAAAATTCTTCTGCAATTTCTAAAAAATATCCAGGGTTAAAATCATTATAATAACCCCCAAATGTTTTAGGATCTACTAACCAGGTTCCTATTCTATCCGGGGAATTAAACATATTAGGCTCTATTCTAAAACTATTTACCCATAGTTTTTTATCTTGGTACTTATCATGAATATTCATTAATTCTAAATCCCAATTTTTACTTACATAAAAATCAGAATGCAAAAAATTAATATACTTAGTTTTAACCTTATCGGCACAAAAATTCATACCACCACCTATACCTTTGGGGCTATCATTTTTATCAATATAATATTCTAAATTATATTGAGTTGAATTTTCTTTTAACCACTCATCTGTCCCATCAGTACAGTTTTCAGCATGGATTATAAAAGGAGCCTCATTCCAGTGGCTGTTTTTTCTTACAGACTGAATGGCTAGTTTTAAATAAGGTAAGTTATTATATGTGCTTATACAGTGAGTTATCATTGTTTTTTTCTTAATGTAGTCCAAAATGAACAACCATTATCACGCCCCCTAACTCGATGCTTAAACTGATAGTGGTGTGCATATTGGTTATTTAGGGGATCATATTTACCGTTACCTACCATTTCTAGATTATTTCGGTTAAATACTTCTTCCCAAAATGGGGGGAGTTCCCTAGTTAAGTGTAATTCAACACCATTAGGCTTATCAGATCCCATATTAATACTACCAGCAAAAATCCCATTTTCTGAGAGGTTATTATAAATGTTTTGAAATAACCTATCTAATTGTTCAGGAGCAATATGTTCTAAAACCTCCCATGCTGTAATTAAATCAAATTTAATATTATTATTATTATTTTTTACATAAAAAGGTTCTGTAATGTCACAAGTAAATAAGTTCTGGTTATGGTATTCAGGCCAGTTGGCTCTTTTATGTTTTACACTATAATCACTGCCTTCTAAGCCCACCGCAATATTTTCAGGGTGTAGGTTTTTCATATCAATTACTAATTGGCCTCCTGAACACCCTAGATCTAGGAAATTAAAAGGGCCTTTATTGAAGTAGTTATTGATTTCTTCAATAAAGTTAGAATTTGTAGAATTATCTTGCTTAGTTCCCCATGGATATAAATGGTCCGGGGATTCATATGCAATAGGGTGGTTAGTTATTAATGTTATCATAAGTTTTGTAAAAATTTATTCATTGACTGTTGACTTAGATCAGCATAATGTTTAAATATATTATCATTACGAGTAGCTTCAGTATTAGTTCTTTTTTGTGGGTGCCAATAGTTATGGCCCTTTAGTCTATTAGTTATGTGGTATTGGGGTATCTGTTTAACTTGAAAAAATATAGAAGCACAAGTATCCTCTCTTACAAAATGCATTTCAGGTGCTATAAAAGGTGTAGGTATATTTTTACTAATACACAATAAAGAACCATCTATTTTATGTGTATTAAGTTTTATAATCTCAATATCTTCATCATCATTAAAATCATCTAGTTCATTTTGTAAAATATAATCTTTATATTTCCAAGGTGATTCTAAAAACTCTATACAATTTTTTATAGAGCAATTATTACGAACATCTTCTTTACATTGACAAGGTTTTTGGTATCCTAATAGTTTTTTATGAGTTACCATATCCCAACTATTATCCCACATAGGGCGTGATGAGAAAGTTAGAATATGTGGTTCATTAATTTCTATATTTTCTAAAATATAAAATATATCATGGGGTACCAAAGTATCACTTTCACCCCAAATAGTATAATCAGCATTAGAATTATATTGTTCTCTTCTCCAGTCAGCTATATTATAGAAAGGATCATTATCTGTTTTATGAGTTATTTCTGCTATTTTAGTTAAGGGATGGTTTTTGATAACTTTAAACATGTCTGTAGCAGATCCTTTAACAGGTTTTTCTATATATGTTTGGGAATTAAAACATAATTTAACCTTAGTATTATTAGCGTACTTTAAAGCAGAATATATTGAATCAAATGTTTCATTTAACATTGCTGCTTCATACCACATTATGTGCATTTGGAATAAAATCATATTTCTAAATCTTCTGTTGACCAATTAGATTGAAAAGCATATCCTAAATAATTAGGTTTTAAATCATCAATTCCTATATTAAATTTAGTATCAAACTCCCAATGTTCTTTATTATGGTAGCATTTTACTAAAGGACTACATGGCATTATTTTTTTTAAGTTACAGTAAATATAATACTCTCCATATAGGGTACTTTCAGACATTATTCCTTCATTATTTAATAATATTGATAAATCAGTAAATGATAAATTATTAGGGACCAAATAGTTTTTATAAAAATGTTCCCATACTTCTGAATTGAATATATAGGGGCCTGTTCCATAATCATAAAATTTATTTAAATTATTAGGAATAAATTCGCGGATTTTTTTAATGCTTTTAGTAATACGAGCACCAAATATATCTCTATTTAAGTAATCTTTATGTATATTTACTCTATTTAATTTCCAAGCTTCATCTAAAAAATCTTTTCTTTCGCCCATAACAATATATGGGGTTTGATCATCAAATATAAAATCAGATTTATAGTAATCTTTAAAAAATACTACATCACTATCAACCGTAACATAATTTTCTGCTAAACCTGTAACCCAAAATTGGGATTTAATTATTTGTTGGTATAACCAACCTGGGAGTTGGGGTGTAGTAGCTATATCTTCATCAAATATTATATCTACATAAGTATCTCCTAAGATTTGTTTAAAATAGTCTGTTTCGGCCTTTTTTATTACTAAATAGATAGGTAAATTATCTCTATTATGTTTTTGGAGAGATATAATGCATCTCTTAGCTCTTTTAGCGTCGGGTGAATATGATTTGACTATTAATGCAACTTTATCCATATGATTGTACTATTTTAAACATTTCTACTAATTCTAACCCACGCTTTGAGGCTTGAAAGTTAGTATGAAACCCTTTAACTTGTTCATTTTGAAAATAACTTCTTCCTAACTGGCTTTTAAATTTACCTAATCGGTATACTTTCTCTTTATATACTTTTTGAATATTAATAAAATGATTAGGAGCCCATTCTACTAACGTAGAGGGAGAACTATATTCAATAACCCCTACTTTAGATACCCTACATAAAGCAGTAGCTATAAAATATGTTTGTCTATGTTCAAAATGACTATCACATGCATTAGTAGTTAAAATGGCATCATATTCAGAAATATTAAATTTATTTTCAATAAAATTTACCCATCCATCTTCTTCCATAGATTTTAGATGATTTTTATCCGTAAAGTGGATATTCACATTAGGAATGTTTTCCCAAAAAGAAGTGACTTCACTTAATCTATCTGTTTTAAAAGTAGTAGGATCAAAATCACCCCCCTGAGTCATGTTTAATATATCAAATTGTGTTCCTAAATGGGATATTATCATTCCTGATATAGAATATTCTACATCATCCGGGTGGGGTGATAGTACTAGTACTTTATCATAATCTAAAAATTTATTCATTATTAAATAGATTTAAAGGGTTTTCCTGTGTATATTTTAATACCCCGTCTTCTTAAGTAGTCTCTGAAATCTTCTGATAATTCATTTATATTACCCGTCATTGTACGATTTATTAAATCATATATAGTATTTCCTTTACTATGGGTTAATATAATTATATGTTCATCAAATTCTAAATCTACCATTATATACTTGTATTTAGCTAAATTTCTATAACCTTCTATAATGCCATCAAGTATATTTAATTTTTCGTTGGAAAATAACTGTTTGGGGTAATAGTTTTCTTTAATGACTTTACACGGGTTACCCGCAGCTAAACTACCACTAGGGATATTTTTATTAACTATAGATCCTATCCCTATAACTGTGTTATCACCTATTTCTACATTAGGCAATACTATACTACGGGCGGGTAGCCAAACATTTTTACCTATTTTAACTGGTCCAAATTCAGCTGGAAAACCCTGCATTACATCAAGCCAAGCTCCATGTGTCCAAATCATTACGTCCCCTCCTATCCCTACATTATCACCTATATTTACAGGTTCAGAGGGGTTAATAACTGTGTTTTCAAATATCCCTACACCATTTCCTATGGTAACATTAGAGTTAGGGCCTTTGCATCCTCCCCTCCCTATTTCTACTCCTTCAGTCATGTATAGGTAATCACCCGCAATAAAAGATTTGCATATAATTTTATTGTTAGGTCCTATGTAAGTACACTCTCCTACTTCGAAATGGTCACATTCTATTATAGTACTTTCATGAATAAAAGAACTTTCAGGAATTATTACTGTATTAGCTTTTATCATAAATCGTTCAATGTAATTCGTTTAAATCTACTATCTGCCGGATTAGTATCAGATAATATATTAACTTCTATATTTTCTTTTTGAAACCAATCATACATTTCAGTAGTGCATTCTATAGTATTCTTTAGTTCGGTATAATCGGGTCCTGCCCCGGGATTAGCTTGAGGTAAATATAGATCTGTAGAGTGTTCTTTACGCCAGGCATTATCCCCCAGTTGGTATCCATTTTCTGGTTTAAATTTACTTAAATCACCTATATCCCACCCAATAGTAACTATTTTATTAACCCCTAAATGGTAACATAAGGGGAATCCAGATTCATATAAAATACCAGGTCCCCACATTACTTGAGTATCTGTGCCTAGTCTTTTCCAGTTATCAAAATTTCTAGTAAAGGCAGTAGTACCATCTTTAGTAATCCACGGTCCTGAAATTACTGGGAAGTATAGATCTATTTTTTGCTCCCACTGATTTACTATTTTATTTAGCTCCTCATTCATATTACATCCTGTAAGTTGCCAAGATACAATAGTATTAGGATTATTGTAAGTATATGGTTGAAATCCATATACTGACATTAGATGAAAATCACAAATATCATTTAAGTAGTTAAAAGATTGTTTAGCACATATTACTAATTTATCCTTAAGTTTTTCATTTAATATTTGTTGATCATGGGTAGTTAAAGTGGGTCCGCAAGTTACTAAATAGGCGGTTTCCCCTTTATATTTATCTTTTAATAACTCGAATCTTTCCTCTATTGAATCATATTGGTCAAACCCTTGATTCAATTGTTTAGTAATATTTTTCATACAGGAATTAAAAAATCAGTAAGTGGTTTTTTATAATCAGGTAATTTATCTATATCTGATTGGCGCATTTGGAATGTTGGGGGCCTAAATTCTTCGGGATGTATAACATAATTAAGAGTTAACATAGTTCTTTCATTTTCTACACATTTTACCCCTCTATGATAATTGCAAGTTGTAGCAACAATCATATCTCCTTTTTTAGCTGTTATATATTTAATAGAATCTTCACCATAATGGTTTATTATTTCTTCTTCTGGCCATCTATGGTATTGATATCTATTGTGATGTTTAGAATGACCCGAACCCTCAACAATACAGAAGGGGCCGCCTTTTTCATCTACATCATTAAGATATAAAAAGAATTTAATAAACCTTGGACTATTAGGGTCAATATGAAATAATTGAACTCCCTCTTCTTCCATATCATTAACAAAACTCTTTCTAAAATTTAATGTCCCTATAGCGGGGTAACATTTCATATAACTCATGGCTATTCTAAAGGAATAATCATTGAAAACATAGGGTATAATTTCAGGTGAATTAATTAAAGGTTGGTCTACTTTTTTATGGCGTAATACTGATTTATCCTCTACCCTAAAATACTTTTCGGTTTGGTCATATAGGGTATCTATTTCTTCTGAAGTGAAAAGATTTTTTATTACGTAGTATCCTTTTTCATCTAAAATTTTTGATATATTACCAAATTCATTTATATCATTATCATCTAATGGGTATTGATGCTTTCTCTTTTCCCAGTACTGGTTATAAGTGTCTGGTGTAGGAGGGAATTTCCAACCCGTTTGTATGTTATTTTCTGTCCACATATAATTGTTCTCCTAGTTTAAATTGCCATTCGTAGTCAATATCGAATGCTTCTAATTCATCCATTATGAATAGTTTAGGTTTAGGCGGATAGTTAATATCCATCCAAAAACCATCTTTAATAATATCTAATCGACTTGCATACAAGCAGTGAGCAGCTTCATATATGGGTTCTACAACTTTTGTATTCATTATGCTAACTCCTTTCCAGTCCGTAATTGGGTTTCCTTGTTTATCCCAATAGTATGTTTTCTTTTCAAATACTGCGAATCCTCCTTCTTCTTCTGCGTTTGCAAAATCCAAAATAAAATCATCTATAGTTTTAATATTAAGTAAGGGATTACATGCACTAATTAAAACTACATAATTATAAGGTAATTTATTATGCCACTCATAAATTAATTGTAAATCATTATCTTCATTAGCTGATTGCTGTGATCTGTTAAATATATTAATTTTATGCTTTTTAGCTATATCTTTTAATTCTTGCTCATACGCTGAAAAAAAGATGTTAGAAGGATTAATTACTTCCGATTGTTTTAGTTTTTTAAATAAGATTTCGATTAGGGTAGTATCAGCAAATGGTCTGAGCATTTTATTAGGTACACGTTGGGAACCCAGTCTTGCCTGAACAACTACACATATGTCTTGAATATTTTTCATTGGGTTTTTAAATGGGAGGGTAAGGGTAATTTTTCAGCAAATTCTAATCCTATTATATTGGATTCATGGCCTTCACCAAGATTATAAAAATTTGTTCCTATCGATTCTTTAATTTGGTTAAGATAATCTACATAATATCTATATCCTTCTTTAAAATCATCATATCCATATACTGCATCTCCTCCGGATTTAATATACTGTCCAGGAACATTCATAGTATCATTATGTCCTGAATTCCAAAAAGCATGTAATCTCCTATTATCTTTAGTGAAGCCGTCTACACCAGCAAAATATACATCTGATGCCCCCATAAAAGCTGCTAATAAAACTAAACGGTTAGCTGCGCCCATAACTCCTTTAAATTTTGTCATATAAAAATTTGATCTATCTCCATACAAAGACATAAAATCAGAAGATTGAAGGTAACTCCATACATCAGCTCTAATATGATTAGCTTCAAAATATATAGATGATTCACTTCCTATAGTGTCTAAGTAATTTCTTAAGTTAGTATCATTAAAGGGAACTAAAGTACCAAAATGAATTAAATCTAACTTAGTATTAACTAATTGATCATTCTGGTAAAATCTATTTAGTGACCATATATAATCATAATCTATTTGACGCCAATCATAAGTAACACTAGTAGGACCCCCTCCAACTATTAATATTTTTTTGCCAATATATTTATCCGAAAAACCATGCTTATCAGTATAAATAACCTCATCTGATTTATATACTTTATCAGTATTAAATAAGTTAGTTGCAATTTTGGAAGCAAATCCAAAATCTAAAGGTTGAAATATTTCTTTACCCATTAATAAAGTCCTTTGTTAAATTAAATACTTCTTTAGACTGTTTAATAATTTCCTCTAGTCTATCAATATGCAATACTGTTCCTGAATCTGATAAGGCATTTTTGGGGTCATCATGTACTTCTAAAAATAGGGCATTAACTCCAACAGCACATGCTGCACGTACTAGGTGAGGAATATACTGTACCATACCTGTGCTAATAGTTCCAGTGGTTGTGGGACATTGAACGCTATGGGTTCCATCAAAACAAACTGGATACCCCATTTCCTGCATTATAGGTAAACCCATAAAATCATTAATAAGATTACCATACCCAAAAAATGTTCCTCTATCCGTAAATAGGATATCATCATTCCCAAAGTATTTGAGCTTTTCAGCAACATTTTTCATATTATGAGGGCTCATGTATTGACCTTTTTTTACATGAATCGGTCTGTTAGTTTCAGCAGCTGCTCTTAACATACTAGTTTGACGACAAAGGTAAGCAGGAACTTGTATCATATCACAAACCTCACCTGTTGCCGCAGCCCACTGTGGAACAGAAAAATCAGATATTACTGGAACCTTATATTTTTGTCTTACTTTATCAAGTATACTAAGACCCTTTTCCAAACCAAGACCATGAAAACTATGTATAGATGATCGGCAGTCTTTATCATAACATGCTTTAAATATCCAATTAACATTATGTTTATCGCATATTTCAGCAATGGAATCAGCCATTTTAAAACTATGTTCTAGAGATTCTATTACACACGGTCCTAAAATAAAAGCCAAATCAGCATCTCCACCAATTTTTACTTTTTTTACATCTCCATATCCTACTGTTAGCTGTTTAGTGTCGTTCATTGGTTTTTTCTTTTTTAGTTAAAAATGCATCTAATTCTAGTAAGTCTTGTTCAGTGTTAACGTCCTGAGATTTAAAAGGAGTATATCTCATTTGTAATGTATCTCCGTATTCTATTAAACGTAATAACCCTACCCCTTCTAATATTTCTAAATATGAAGGGCCTATTTCATTAAATGTTTTTAATTTTTCATATGTAAAAGAATAGATGCCAACTTGTTTTTTAGGTTTAATGGGGGCAAATGTTTTTCTTGTAATAGCAGCATCATAAGGTATTGAAGCTCTACTAAAATATAACGCTTTACCGTTATTATTAATAACTACTTTTACCACATTAGGGTTAGAAAGATCTTCTTTAGAAGCATTAGTATAAAATCCTACTGCTTCGGGGCTTAAATCAACATCTAATGATTTAAAATTAAACATAGGTTCATCACCTTGGATTATGATATATCGATCATACGTTTTATTTTTATCTGCTAGCTTCTCAGCGGCTTGAAAACACCTATCAATACAGTCAGGGCATTCTTTATCTGTCATAATAACAGGAATATTATGTTTTTTACATTCATCCTCTATCTGTTCGTTATCAGTTGTAACATATACGTCATCCCATTTACTCCATTGAGTAACTGCTTCGTATACTCTACGTATCATTGATTTGCCATTAATAAGTTTTAACGGTTTTCCAGGTAATCTGGTCGAATCATATCGAGCAGGTATTAATCCACAATATTTCATTTTATCCTCTTAGTTTTTTTCTAACTGGTTTTTCTGATTCGGTGACTTGGATAATACCATTACCATAGGCACTTTCTAGCTCGCGTATACCACTAACTAATTTAAATAATCCTTGTGGTTCAATAGACGCCATATGATCTGATCCTTCCATTGTTCTATCTAATGTAATGTGACGTTCAATAATAGAAGCTCCTAAATAAATTGCTGCTACTGAAGTGCCAAGTCTAAATTCGTGGCCTGAATATCCTATTTCAAAATCAGGATATCTTTCGGTTAGTGTTTTAATACCAGACAGGTTTAATTCTTCAATAGGCGCTGGGTATGTTGAATTACAGTGGAGTAATCCAATTTCATGGCGATTATTATATTTAACTTTAGCATCCCTAAGAATAGTTACAGCATGATCGATTTCTTCTTGTGTAGACATGCCTGTTGAAAAAATTACTTGTTTACCTGTTGCTACACAACCTTCTAATAATTCATCATTAGTTAACATAGCAGAAGGGAGTTTAATAAAGGGAATATCGTATTGACTTAAAAATTCTAATGAATCCATATCCCAGGGGGAAGCAGACCATGCAATACCTTGTTGTTTACAATATGAATCAATTTCATCATATTCTTTTTTACCAAATTCTACTTTATATTTGTATTCAAGATAAGTCATATCTTCACCTTGCCATTTACGAGGCTTAGGTTTTTGTTCTTCAGGAACACATACATCGGGGTTTCTTTTTTGAAACTTAACAGCATCACACCCTGCAGCTGCTGCTATATCGATTAATCTTTTAGCTATATTGATATCGCCTTGATGATTAATACCAATTTCACCTATAATATAAGTTTTTTTCATATTTCTTCGATTCTTTTAGTTTTATCACAGATTAGTAAATCATAAGCGGGTTTTAAACCTACACTTAACTTATGGAATTTACACCCCCATTCTGTTAATTGTTTATGGGTAACATTCATCCAATCTATTTTTGTTACAGTACCTCTAGCCGTCCAGTAAGTAATCTCATGACCCTCATCATATAATTTATTGATTTTAGCTATATTATCAAAGTTAGGGATAGCTAAAGGATACTCTCTTCTATCTTTATAAAAGCATATAGTTTCATCTATGTCTACAAATATATTCATAATGTGCTATATAATTTATTTTGGTGTTCTTGTCTGTTTATATGTTTATGGTGTATCAAACCAAATTCAGGATTAGCTGGTAATTGGGTTTGACTTTTATGTCCATATAAAACTTCATGTACTTTACTTACCCAATTTATAGTGGGACTATTTTGTAAAATCCTACATTGGTAATCTGGGTAATTGATTCTTTCCTGATTATCCTTTACCCACCCCCATTTAGCTATATGTTCAGGAGTTATACCATCTACGATATTAGTTCGTGGTACCCAAAATACTTCTATTTCTGGATTTTCTTTAAGGAAATAAGGTAAAGTATCAATTAAATATTCATCCGGATATTCATCAGCATCTATTTGGAATATCCATTCACCTGTACAATGGGATTTTAAATTGTTTTTAAAAGTTGCAAAATCACGATTAAGAGGGAATTCAATTACTCTAACTTTGTCTTTATATTTATTTAATACTTCATAAACATTAGGGACAGTATTTCCTTGGTCACATTGTACTAATATTTCGTCGTTTTCCTTTTTATGTTTTAAAAGGTGACCTAATAGTCTATCTAACTCTTCATGTTCGTTATGAACCGGTATTGCGTAGCTTATTTTCATATTTCTTCAAAATCTATAGCTGGTATTTCATTACAAAAATAAAATATACCATCTTTTTTTAAAACTGTATCACAGTGCCAATATTGTTTAAGGATCTCAGTATTAATTTTAGGGTTTTCTCTTACTTGTCTGTATAAAATAAATAATCTATCTCCAAATTGAATTATATTATTCATCATTAAAGTCAAATAATCCTATTTTTTCAGCCGCATCCATAAAACACATTTTGTCGTAACGTTTTATATTTTTCATATCCATTCTAAATTTGTAAAATTCACCAGGGTTATGAGGATCAGGATATTTTTCTTTTTCTTCTTCAGTTACAGGAACTGCTTTAACTGCTGACCAATACCAATCTTTTATCCTTTTATTCCATTCAGGAAATACCATACCTTTTTCATGTAAGTTAATAACCTTAGGGTACCAAGCCAAACCTTCATGCACTTGTTTTAAATCTTTTATTATCTCGGCTGTTGATTCGTATGTGGTTTTTTCAAATTCACTACCATCTATCATACCTGTGTGGGTATTAAATCCACAAGTCCAACATAAATGAGCATCGATTGCAGGGGCAAGAGGTGAAATTGAACATGCATCCGATCCACAACATGGACATTTTGTTAAATTATCCATCTATTTTTTGTAATTTAGGAAGTTTAAGTTTAGGCAACTCTGGTTTGAACTCTGGTTTGGTATCTTCACCTACTTTTTTAAGTTTAGGAAGTTGTAATGGTACATTTACAGCAACATTAATTTGGTCCATATATCCTTTTAATACTTCAGTCATTTTGTCTTGGCTAAAGCTTTCTTTAAGGAATTTAGTTTGTTTACGGCTATTTTCAATGTATTTTTTATAATGTTTGTAAACATCTTTCATTGCTTTAGATGCAACTTCAGTATTTACATTGAACCATTGGGCCTGTTCTAACAACCATTTATTGGCTGCGGATTTATGGATAGGTTTTAATTCACCCCCAAGTAATACGTTATATTCTGGGCGAATAAAATCAATATGTCCACTCCAATTAGTTGTAATTACCGGTTTGCCTGTAATTGCTTGTTCAAGTAATGGGCGACCAAATCCTTCCCCCTTGGTGAATGAAACGAATGCTTTAATTTTTGGATCATTATTAATTTTATTAAGTTCTTCATTTGTAAATTCACCGTGTAGGATGTATATGTTTGGAAGATTATCTTTATTGTCAAACTGATTTCGAATATCACGAATGTGTTTAAGAATTTCTTCTTTATCCAATAAGCTATAGTCTACTTTATTGGTTTTTAAAAGTAATGCAGGTTTAACTCCTCTACCCTTAAAGGTTTCAAGGAATGTTTTAATCATTGTAGCTACATTTTTTCTATCTTCACCAAAATTACCTGGTAACCAATGGCCTGTAAATAAAAAACAGAAACTTTCGTCTATATTATCAAGTAAACCCGATTTACTAGATTTTTTAAAGTACACACCTATATCTAATCCTTCAAATAAAACTTCAGTTGGTTTTTCGAGTCTAATCTCTTTTATGGGGTTTCCTTGTTTATCATTTTGTGTAATTTGGATTTGACTAAATGTATCTTTAGTAAATTGAGAAGATACAAGGTTTAAATCCATTCGATTCATTCCCTCAAGGAAATCTGGTGGGGGTACAGTAGATTCAATGCCCGCAGTGACACCAATATTATATTTACCTACAGGTTGAAATTCATTAGGAATTGTGATTTGCATCCAAATATCGGGTTTAGATGTCATTTGACCCTGGATAAAACGAGTTCTTAATGGGTCTTGTTTATCTAAAAATCCCCAAGGGGTATTACCCCACATTTGTGGGAGAATTTTTATATCCCAATCATTATCTTTTGCTTCTATAAGTGAGCGGACAAAATCGCGCGAACGGTGTCCATATCCGCTAAATGTATCTATAGGACAGCTAACTACACAAACTGGTTTCATAATAAGGTTTCTTTTAATTTTTGTTCAAATTCAGGGGTATACTGAACGGGATTTGGATTATATGTGGTGTGTCCATCACCAACTTTTTCAATTGTAAACTTTTCTAAAGGTGTCCAATTTTCAAATAATACATTAATATGATCAATGAAATTTTGGCCCATACCTTCAGCTGTCATTCTAGCTTCTTCAGACATTAACCATTCTCTACCTTTAAGTCCCCTACGGTTAATTTCTTCTCTTCCTAAGTTATAACATTTTAAGAGTGCTAAACCAGCATCTTCAATATCTACTTGTGTAGCATAAATGTATGGGGTAGGAGGTGAACCTTTTAATGAACGGGTTTTAGGCCACATTGGGATAACCCATTCGCCATGCTTTTTATATTTACCATTACTATTTGTGGGGAATTCTGTGGTAAAATCAATCCAATCACCATTCTCATCTTCAAAACGCATTTGGTCTTGCATACCACCTTGGACAGGTGCAATAGCCATGTTTCCAGCCATAATACCTTCAGTAAGCGATAATCCCCAACCTTCATTATCAGTCATCATAAATTGGGCATCCGCTAAATTATAATAATAATTAAGTGTTTTTTCATCGCATTTACCATGTGTAAATTTAACTTTAGCTCTTTCAGGATCACAAGTAGCTTCAATTACTGCAGGGATATCTGTCCCATTTCCATCAACTTTATCTGTATGCATAATTAACATACAACGTTCAGCTTGTTCTTGGGTAAGTTGATCTGTAAATATCCTCCAAGCAGTAATTACATCACCTGGGTTTTTACGGCGAATATTTCTATTATTCCAAAATACTACGAAATCATATTCTTTATCTTTAAAGAATTTTTCTTTAAAGATTTCGAATTCAAGATCATTAATTACAGGGTAGAATTTTTTCTCGTCTATACCATGGGGAACATATTGTATCTGCCAGTCTTCTTTTGGGAAATCTCTAAGCACATTTTTAACTAAGTTTTTAGTTTGTTTAGAGATACAAAGAAGAAGGTCATCAGAACGATAAAAGTCTCTATTCCACATTGGGTATGGTAAATCATCCCAAATAGTGTAAAAAATCATTGGGATTTTAGTCCTAATTTCTTTTTCCATTCGATATAACCATGTCCAATAACGAGGATCTGTAAAGTGGAGAATGGCGTCTGGTTTTTCTTGGGCTATTAATTGTCTAACAATCTTATCATTACCATAACCATCCCAAGGGATTACTTTTACATCAGAATCAGATATTCCGGTAACTTCATTAATTTGAGCAGATAAATCAAATGCTTTACCTTGTTCAGGATGTTTGATTGCTGCTCCTAAATTCACCCAATTAAAGTGGTGGGCAGTATTAATAACAAATTCTTTTGCCATAGTTCCGATTCCACTATGGAGTCGAATGTCGTCACAGAGAAGTAGAATTTTTTTTCTGTCCTCTTTTGGGATATAACCTTTTTTCATTAAATAAAACCTTTTTTATAATTTATAAACCACTACCACTAATGGTTAGGTCGGTATGTGTATGAAGGGATTTTGCGAACTCCTCATCAGTTAAATAGAGATGTATACTTCTATTTACTAATTTTTGGAGATTAAACTTTTGTCTAATAGACGCAACTTTAAAGTCCTCAAATAATTTTTCTTCTAATTTTACGGATGTTAATTTAAGTGCCATGTTTGTATATGTTTATCTATACATATACATAAATTATATTTCCTTTGCCCTTTTAGCGTGTTTTATTGCCTCTTTTACTCTAGGGTGTTCTAATAATTCTAATTTTTTTTCTATATCTTCCCCATAAACATTTGTTTTGGTTAGTTTTTCTATTACTTCTGGTTTAAGAATAAATGGTTGAGGGGTATGGTGAGGAATATTTTCTTCTTCTATTTGTTTAACCATTTCATTCAAAACCATGTCATGAGCATGGTCTTCGTCCCATTCTTCTTCCTCAGATATATGAGGTAAATCATTAGGGTCTGGGTCCTCCTCATGAACCAATGTTATATTTTCTTCTTTCATGACTTTTTTTAGTCTTAATTGTTCAAAGGCAAAATTTGCTGCAATAACAAGTGCAATTGCAAGGGGGTCAAATACAAAAATTATGATTAATAAAAGTACATTGATAATCTGGTCCATAGGTTTACCTGTTAAACCAGATAAATATTTAAGTGGGCCAAGTTCGCCAGCTACGTTATTACTACTAGTTACCTCAACTATTTCGGTTTCATAATCGAATAACTGTTGATTTAAATTGTCTACCCTAGTGTTAATTTCTGTTTGTCTTTCGATTGCTTGGTCAAGTTGTTTTTCTAAGGCTCTTCTCGTTGACGAAGATGTTGTAGTTAATACATTACCTAATGTGTCAGTATACTGTATTACATTGTTAGATAAACCAGACCTCAAATCACTCACCGCCCCATTAATAGAGGTTTTTTCATCGCTGTATATCGCAAGTTGTTCCTTTACATTATCTCTTTTTGTTTCTATAAGAGCAATTTGGGAGTCTATATTACCAGCTAGTGCTGCAGTTTCCTGATAAGCTGCTGATAAAAAACCATAAATACCCATAGAGGTAATTAAGATTAAAACTAAACATGCTACTGAAAGATAATACTTTAATAGTTTGGGGAGGTTTTTTCTATACTGGTAAAGTAATGATGCTATTACTAATTTAGCTACCTCAAGAGAAGCAGCCATTATTATAACAGCAAATGCAGCTCCAGCAAACAGTTTACTTAAGCCACTCACAGAGTAGAAAGCAGCTGACGCTGAAACTGCAAGTGCAGTTAATGCTATTATAAAAGGAAATATCCTAGTTTGTAGCTTTTTTATCGCAGAGTTCAGGTTTGTCATTGAAAGGACACCATTTACAGGCTTTATCTGATGGAGTCTTAGTATACTCCTTCATGTTATACGTATCGTCCTTGAAACAATCATCAATAAATGCATGAAGATCACGGGTTACACGGTTTATTGTAGTTTTACCTGATGATGGCACATAATATTGAATCCGACTAGCTGATGCAGGGTATTTAGGATTTTTCGGTATCTTGCGTTTTACTATAAAATACTTACAATCAATTTCTTCTACAGGTATATTGTACTGTTCTGCAAAATATTTCT